>Ga0315268_10000492_pt1 | contig 46327 bp, 44 predicted proteins | sample C1_top_MG_FD_204535 | JGI IMG/M metagenome (GOLD analysis project Ga0315268, IMG submission 204535) | Sediment microbial communities from Yellowstone Lake, YNP, Wyoming, USA - C1_top | ecosystem: Environmental > Aquatic > Freshwater > Lake > Sediment | place: USA: Wyoming | collected 2017-08-01 | reverse complement strand
CACATACATCACCCTTCGTAGACATCTGGACATCGCCAATGAGTACTGCAATCCAGACGATTAGCGAGACCCACGATGATCGAAAACTAGCAGGAGCGCCGATTCAAAACATACCCAAGATTCCAACAGTCGACGCACGGACTGATCGCATGCAACGGATGGCCCATGCAACGGGAAGTCCTCCCAGACCGTCACCTGTCATGGCGTCAGATGACATCAAGCAATCTATGATGTCTACCGTGCATAGCCCTCTTAAGGAGTTACAAAATAACTTCTGCAATAACTGTGGAAGTGGCCTCCAGGCAAAGGCGAAGTTCTGTGACAGCTGCGGTGAGATGGTAACTCAACAAGCCGCGATTCGGGAGGAGGAGCAAGTCACTCCATCAAGCGGAGCGGAAGATATCATGCGCCTGACTCAACCTACGGTCAGTGTGAATGAGAAAGGCAGACCCGAAACTGTCTCCTGCGAGGACTGCGGCCGCGAACTTCAAGATGTCGACAAATTCTGCGACGCGTGTGGAGCGTTGGTTCGGCTGGAACACGCCTAAACACCACCAATAATGCTGAAATTTCACATTTCGAGCAAGTTCTATCTACCCTAACCGTCTGTTCTCCCCTGATCGTGATGAGTTCCACGAACACCGATTTGACGAAGGAGAGCGAAATTCACGGCACAACACTCCGCGTCTACTGGTACCTCTTCAAGAATCCGGATCCAGTTGGGGTCAGGCAGACTCAGCGCGCGCTTTCCATGTCAAGCCCTAGCACGGCGCTCTATCACCTTGAAAAACTCCGAGAGCTTGGGGTCGCTGACAAGAATGAGATCGGAGAATATCTTCTGAAGGAACAAGTTCAAGTTGGAACGTTGAAGATGTTCTTCAAATTGGGCCATCTGATCCTGCCACGCTATCTGTTTTATGCAGCTTTTCTCACAACGACCGTGATCGTGTACGCTGTCGGGAGCGCTCTCCAAGCGGGAGTTGTTGAACCAGCCGCGATTGCTTTCGGGCTTCTCGGCGCAGGAGTTTCTTGGTACGAGTCTATGAGGCTCTGGAAAGAGAGAGTGTTCTGATGTCAGCTGACGGAAGCTATTGCGATGATGCGTTGTACACGCTCTGAAATTGCACTTCGTACGCTTTAGCCCATTCTTGGCTCGCGATGACTATCAGGTTATCATTGTTGCGACTCACGCCCGCGTTGCTCCAGTTCATGGAGCCTGTGACCACAATGCGCTCGTCTACGATCATAACCTTGTCATGCATGTCAGCCGAGTTCGTGTCCAGACGGACGTCTATTCCCGCGGCTTTCAGGTTCTGGTATTCGGAACCGGTGCCGTTTGCATTTGAACGTTCCATCACTATCTTGACATCGACGCCTCGGGTCCGAGCGTGAATCAAAGCGTCCCCCACGTTGTCGAGAGTGAAGCTGTAGATCAGAATGTGAATGCTGGTGTTCGCGCGCGCAATCCATTCAATGATTATGCTTGAGCAGTCGCCTCCGGGCGAGAAGCAGTATTGCACCAGTTCGGACTTCGGCGGGGACTGAATGGTTGTCGCGACTCTCTGGGTCACAGTCATAGTGATTCCCGCTCCGGGTACTTTCCCTCTCGTTGCATACGTGGCACCCAATCCGAAGCCGACGGCGAGCCCGAGGAGGAGAATTACGCTCAGCAGGGTCTTACCAGAAGCATTTGAGGAAGTCAAGGAAGACACGGGAATGAGCTACCAGTTTGACTCATATGCCTTACACAGGTGGCCGAATGTGAGCCTAGGGCCGTTCTAAATTGTAGACTTAACCCCGATGTGGCACTGGCTTAGCACGGATGTGAGCTTGAGAAGAGCATGGTTGTCGGTGGTGTTAGGCGTGATCATCGGGCTCGGGATGGCTGTGGCACCAAGACCAGCGGGCATGCAGGAAAAGACGATGGTTCAGCCAACTGGAGTAACCCCGCCTGAGCCAAGGCTTGAAGCGACATCGCAAGCAGCCGCCGACCCATTACAGTACGTCCTGCTTGGAATCTTGGCGGGCATAATTGTAGCGATGCCAGTATTCCTGATGAGCAGAAGGCGCCTCAGATAGCGGCGCTACTTCAACGGAACATACATACTGCTTCTCGATGCACCAATACCAGGTGTGCCATGGACGACTTTCTTGTTTGTGATGATGAATTCGCCGATGTAGTGTCCGATCATTTCTGGCTTTATGTCTACTGCGGTAAACTCCTTGCCGCTGTGAACCAGTAGGTTGAGTCCAACCATTTCTGGGAGGATGACCATGTCGCGGCAGTGGGTTTTGATTGGCTTGCTGTCTTTCTCCTGGCCCTTGCTTCTGCGCTGGGCGCGTATCAGTTCCATCAGCACTCTCTGATCCGCAGTCAGGCCCTTCGTAAGCGAACGTCGCTGCCTCGACGGAAGCAATCGAATGAACTCATCCATAGACATTCCTTGCAGTTCGTCTACTGAATGTCCTCGGTATGAGAATTGTCGAGGCAAACTTCAACACTCAAGGTGTGGTTTTGATTCTGCTCTAATTAACATTGCCGCTTCGAACAATCAATCTCTCCTAGAGTATGCCTAACCTCACGGCGAGGTCTGCGGCTTTGAAGTCTGGAGTTAATCTAACGAATGCTTTCTTGTCGCCTTCCGGCGTCACCAATGTTCTGACCTGTTGCACCCGGACTTCGTACAGCTCTTCAACAGCCCGTTTCACGTCATGTTTGTCAGATCGACGATCGACGATGAAAGTGACCTTGTTCTCCGCCTCAAGCAATGTGACCGCGTCCTCTGATAGCAGGGGGTACTTTATCACGTCACTAGACTGAAGCTTGGTCAACTGGCGCTCCCTCCCAGCCGGTTTGCAATCATCTTCAACGCGGACTCAGTCCAGATCGTAAGTCTCCCGGGATGTGTTCCGGGAGCGAGATCGATAACGTTCAGACTCGAAGCGTCCACAACCTTCACACCCGTGAAGTTGCGGAACGCCTTCTCGGCACCTTGCCTCTTTTCCACAACGAATAGAGCGCTGATGGGATGCTTGGTCGGACGCCCGCGAACGCTACCTTTCCCTCCCCGCATTTTCCTCTTCGAAGCTCGCTCGACATCCCCCCACACTCCAAGATTCGTTAGCAACTTCTCCGCCTCCGAGGATTTCTTGATCTTCTCAAGCTCATCTGACACAACAAGTGGAAATCCCACGTCATCAGACACCCTATGACCTCTCGCCTTGACGAGATCTTTGGACGAGGTGGCGGCCAGCGCTGATATCATTGCGAGCCGCAGTTCCTTCCGGTTGATCTTCTTTCTCGGGTTCTTGCTTGAGACAGGTGGAAACGTTAATCGCCCTTTCACAGTCATGGGGGCGAACGCGCCCTGGTTTGCCTTCGCAAACCTGTCCCCTCTCACTCTTGGAACGCGAGCCAACGCATGACCGACTCCGATCGACACCGCGGTCGTCCTCTTGCCAGCCATCGGATCACGTCCTTGAGGTTGGAACGTGTGGCTCTGTAGGGCGACTACTGCGCGCCTTATGATGTCAGAGCGAACTGGAGCCTCAAAGAGTTCGGGGAGCTCAACCTTCCCGATTGACTTCCCGTCGATGTCATACACGCTTACGGTCTTGCTCAAGCCGGTTCACCGAGCCGAATCAGATTCAGCACTCCAAGTGAGAGCAATAAGGCTTCTTCCGTTCGAACGGTCGAAACATTCTGATCTGGGGCAGTGTTGACGAAGTAGTCGAAGAGATCCTCAGGAGATCTGCCTTCTAGCTTCAGGATTTCGCGCAAACCCATGCGCGGCGACCCAAAAGCCAACAAGACTGACCTCGCGCCTTTCATCGCATTAGCGATGCTCGACCATGCTTCCCGAATGCTTGCACCATACCTAGATGTCCCGATCTTCAGATCAAAATTCCCCTCTCCAATCAGGGCGGGCAGCGGGGATTTCACCTGCGATACCCGATATCCCCAGTATCCAGATATCGTCGATCTGTCAACGACTTCGCATCTGGGATCTTTCCCGAGCCGTACAATTCGGAATGTGGCTCGAGTTCCAGCTGGAAGGTCGCCGTCGCACTCGAACTGTTCCTCCACCCCGACATCGATCATGAGTCGCCCTCGTTGGTTAGAGACCACTACTCCATCCCTGACGTCTCCGACCTTGCAGTCCGCAAACCTCCGGGGAGCATCGTGCGGTGGAGTGTGGAGCGGCGGCAAGACTCCCGTAAACTTGAGGTTAGAGCTCAGTCTGAAGAGTCTCTTGCGCAGGTATTGAGGCGTCTCGATGAAGCGGAGAATCTCTACACAGAGTTGAAGATCAGCTCTTTGATCTCGCGCGGCATCGTCAGCGTACAAAAGGACCTCATCAACACCGAAGATCGAGCATGCTCGCGCAATCGCTCCAAGTTTCCCCGTCTTCTCTCTGAGATGAGGGACGTCTGAGATCACAGAGGCCGGAAATGCCACTGACAAGCGTCTGATTTCTTGTTGTTGGCTCATCTCACGTTTCCTTCGAGCTCGTAGGTGGTCTGTGCAAGATGAATCTACCTCATTAGATAGGGCGACGGATTCTCTGGGATCATTCTCCTCATCCCCCTTCGTGAGCGGAAATTCGCACGTTTTCGGTGGTTGCGACAAGGCTCGGCGAAACTTATAGCGGTGGAAAAGCTGAGGACGCAGGCTGTGGGTGTAATGTCGGGCGATTTGCGAGCGAGACTGTTGGACTTGGGATCTTCAAATCAGTTGTTCACCATTAGCCCTGGAACTGACTGTGACTTGTATTTGGAGCATAGGATTGTTGACGCGGAGTACTATGGGATTGCATCCAAAGAGGCCGTACGGAAAAAGTACGCAGCGAAACTCTGGCTTGTGCCCGGACAGCGCACGGTCAAGTATCGAGAGATCATCGAAGAGAAAGCGGCCAGCGCTGGAGTTCTGCCGGCGCCGAAGCTGATGATGAAGAAGTCGTTCTTCAAGGGAAAGGTTCTATTCAAAAAGGAGAAGGAAACCGCCTTCGGTTTCAAGAAGCCTCTGGATCCTTCCAGCTTGGGTAAGGTGTACCAGTATGACTTTGATGTTGAGAAGATTCGTAAACCTGTCCGAGAGCTCGTTCGGTCGGAAGGTTGGAGATTCGAGCAGATCATCACCGACTACGCTCCGTAGGGTCCGTGGAGCCCGTATAGGATATCTTGATTCGTGACCGTTCGGTAAGTTATCCAAATTGACATCGCCTGAGAATTATTGCCATGAAAAAGAGCAGGCAGCATGATCTTATTGCACTAGACCGCATTCTCTAGACCGACCATTATGTTGCTCGATGATGGCGAGGCATTGGTGCGGATAGATCGCTCCGGCATTTTCCAATTAATGAGACAGACTCCCTCCCGACTGAAGCCTCCTCCTGACGCCACTGCAGGCTACGGAACACCCTACTCTGAAGTCAGCAACGTAGTTCTGGCCGGACTTGGAGGATCGGCTATTGCGGGAGAAATCGTTTCCGACTACTGCAGAACAACCACAGACGTACCAGTGTCAGTGTGCAGAACGGTGCACATCCCGAAATGGATTGGCAAGGAAACCCTGTTCGCAGCCATAAGCTACTCAGGTGAAACCATCGAAACCCTAGGACAACTGGACCAGGCAGCAAAACGAGGGGCAAAACTCGCCGCTATCAGTTCAGGCGGTGAACTGCTCTCCAGAGCCAAAGAGCGAGCCATCCCACATCTGCGAATACCCTCGAATATTCCACCTCGGGTTGCGCTCCCCGAGCTCACTGCGGCGGTCATGTTCACGCTAGGTTCCGCAAGTATTCTCAAAAACACTCAAGAACTTCTGTCTGGTGCTGCATCGCGCGTAAACGATCTGATCAATCAGTCAGGGCCCGAGGTGCCGTCAACTAAGAACCAGGCGAAGAAGTGGGCGCTGGCACTTCACGACAAACTTCCACTTATCGTTGGCGACGAAGAGTATGGTAGTGTTCTAAGGCGATTCAAGAATCAGATTAACGAGAACGCCAAGATGCCTGCGTTCTACTACACGTTGCCTGAGGGGGTTCACAACGATATCGAAGGATTGGCGGCGCTGAGTAAGCTTGCAAGCATCCAGCTGATCTTGCTGCGGACCCTTGAGGCATCCGAAGGTCAGAGACGAACACGTGATGAGCTAATCCGTTCACTCGGAGACATGGGTTTTCCCCCTGTGCTCGAGTTTCAGGGTTTTGGACCTAGCAAATTCAGCGAGCTTTTCACGGCGGTTACGTTTGGCGATTTCGTCTCCGTCTACTTGGCAGCCTTGAGAGGGGTGGATCCTGCGGAGCTTACACTAATCCCCAAGTTCAGAGCGGTCACGCGAGGCTAAAGATCGAGGATGAATCTGACCGTAACGCCAGTTTTGTCTCTTAGAATCTCCATCTTGTGATAAGTGACAGCCTTGACCTCAACTTTCGAACCATGCTTCTTTCGATCGTACATCTCTCCAGACATGCGGGCTGAAGTCTGCATTGTCCCTGCAGATTTCGAGATGGAAGTAACTTCGAATTTCGAGTAGACCTTTCCTTCAAGTTCGAACTTCAGTAGCAAGCGCTCGAGCCAGTCGTACAGCAGGTTCGTCTCATCGCTTCCGGAAACATGAAGCTGATCGTCTAGCTCTTGCGAAACAGAGTTGATGTCGCACATGGTGTCGAAAAGAGCTACCCCTGCCGATTCAAGTGCTTGTTCGAACGTTGCACCTCTCGCTTCGATATACGCGTCAGTCGTGTGAGGCAAGAACTCGTAGTTCGCGTTTGGCATTGAACGGGCCTCGCACATTTTCGCGGTGGCAACCATCTCCGAACTTAAATAGGAATCGGCGTCACGCTGTATCAGCCGGGATGGCCGAGCGGATTAACATCGGAATGAGTCGTGATCTAGAGGCGCAGGCCTTGAGTGGAACAGTCAATGCAAGCCTGTGGCCCTTATGGGCCTCGGGGGTTCGAATCCCTCTCCCGGCGCCAACTACTGGCGAGTTCGTGGGGGTGGAGACAGAGTGAAGAAAGAAATCGCGATCCTCACCCTTACAATCTTCATTCTCGCTTCGACCCTTCCACTCGGGGTTCATACAGCACCTACCCTGCTGGCTTCCAGCGATCCGCACACTCCCCCCCTGTATACGCAGCGAGACAAGCAGGTTAGTTTGAGCGGATCGGGCTATTCCGCCAGCCCTTACTATGTGTGGGTAAAGGAACCAACCGCGAACAGCAGTCACTACTCAGGCGTCAGCTTCACACCACTGTCCAGCGGACAGATACCACCTGGCGTGGGCGTGCAGATCGCCGCCGACGCCACTTTAGGCACGTATCTAGTGTCGGTGTCGACCTCCTCAGCCAACGACAACTCGCAGGCACAGGCTCATTTCGGCGTTTGGGGAACACTGAAACCGCTCTATCAACGTTCAGAAATTGCCAAGATCGTCGGTGGCGGACTCTTCCCGGGCGTTAGCTCGAAGCTGAGCATTCGCAACCCAGCCGGAGACTACGTGCAAACCGTGAGCATCGCGTCGGGTGTTGACGGGGGTTTCAACTATACCTGGCGAATACCGGAGGACGCTTTGACCGAGACGTACAAAGTGATCATTGACGGAACGGGAACGTTCGACGACCCGCGACAAGACTACCTCTCTGAATACAGGTTCAGTGTGACTCAGGCGACGCTCATAGTCAAGGTAATTCAGCAACCAAGCCTGTCGTATCAGCGCACAGAAACCGCTAGTATCACCATAGGCCTGAACTATCCAGATGGAAGTCCCGTCGCGAGAACCCTACCGGACACTCGACCTCTCATACTTACGCAAAACCAGTCGACCGTCGGAGCCACATCACTGTCGCTGACCGATGCGTCCAACGGCGTCTGGGTGGGCGAAATCAAGCTTCTCGCCAACGCCACACTTAGCACCAAGTACAGATTCGAATTGCCATCGATGGCATTCGACGATGGCTACGGCAATAAAGGAGGAGCCACAACCACGGTGTCCGAGTACTTTCGGGTTAACAACGCGAGCTTGTTGATCAGCAGCGAAGTTAACGGAACGCAGATCCAAGTCCCGTTCGGTCAGGTTAGCATAATATCGCGGGTAACTTATCCAGATGGTCGCCCACTCACCAACGGGACCGTCGTCGTTCATGTTAACACTGGCACGTCTACCTCTGATGTTGCACTCACATACGACTCAGCGCTCCGTGCGTGGCGCGGCACGTACGCGAGTGATTTCGGCGATCTATGGCGTGTAGGAACATGGAGAGTAACGGTCGAAGCTGTCGATCTATACGGGAATTATGGGAATGCCACGTATGACGTAGGGGCTCAACCTTATCTGTTGATCGTCATAGTTGCATTGCTCATCAGCCTCGCGCTCTTCGGTCGTTGGATGGTCTCGAAGTACGGAAGGAAGGTCTATTTTCGGACTCGAAAGCTGATACAGAGATTACGGTTGATGTCTACTGGAAGACGCCGCCCGTGAACCCGTGCACAGACAGCTGCTTCTTTTGTCCACGCCACTGAAACATGAAGGAGTATACAGGCATCAAGTACTCGGCCAACGTCGTGATTTGGAATCTATTGCTCAAAATCTTCGAAAAGGCGACAGGAGGCTTCACGATCGCTGTGTGAAGTTTCCGAACCAAATCCTCCGTGGACACTGAACTTTTGACGAGTTCCGCATCGGGGAATCTGGTGATCAGTTCTTGCAAGGACACATTCTGGAGTGGAAGCTTGCGCTCGAAGAAAGCTTCAGCCTCAAGGTCCTCCTCTCCTTCAGAGTTCACGAAATATGAACCCTCATTATACATGTACGCCAGCTCCGTCACGTCGTTCAATCGAAATGCCTTCACGCCCGAAAGGTCACGTTTTCCGAGTATACGCCTCGTGAGTCCTGCGATGCGCAGGCTGTCGCCCGTCTCATGGCCTACTAAATCGCGAATTTTGCCTTCAACCTCCACAGCCACAACATCGTCCGGCAAATCGATCTTGTACGAATTCCCTCGAAAATAGAAGCACTCGTGAAAACCTTTGATCAACCAAAACGGCACGAGTCTTAGAACTGGCTGCCCGACGAGTTCCACATCTTGTTCACGCGGCTTCATGAACGAGACGACTCGATTCTGAAAGAGCGCCCGCTTACGCACTTGTGCGATGTTCATGAGCTCTGGCAGGGGTTTCGATTCAAGGAAGTGAATTTCAGGCTGAATTGATTCTGGATTCCATCCGTTTCCAACTCGCGAGTCTTCGAATCCGCCTGCGGATTCGAAGAGTGATTGGAATTCGCTCACGGTGGAATCTAGAAGTCGCTTTATCTCCTCGAATCTGTCGTCTGTGCTCAAATTGGGCACTGGCGAGAACGCTAGTGGGTCTTGAGGGCCTTATTGTACGGTCAGTTTTCCGTACCGACCCACGTTTAGTTGTGTTTCCCCTCTGAAGCTCGTCACATAGCCGTTCTCGATCTTAACGCTGCTGTTGGGTTTCACCTGATCTATCTGCTCGTTCCAGAGAGTCAGCTTCACAGTGCCCGAATCATCAAATACGTCAGCGGTGGCAACTCTTGACTGCTCGCCCGCGCGCGTGGTGACCTCTCTCGTATCAGAGATGCTCTGGACTTTGACCTCAATGTCGATGCGCCTCATTCCAGGCTTTAGTTCGGAGATCTTCATCGAAATCGAACCGCTACAACTACTGAGCTAATATTAAACTGTTGCAATCTCACGAAGAACTTGCGATTAGCGAGTGCATCTTGGTCAGGTCATCCCTAAATACCGCTAGCGATTTCGGCACCTGCATCTCCAATGGATCCCGAAGAGTGAGATTCCTTTCCTCTTTCACTTTCCAGACTTCACGGTTGAACGCCAGCATTGGTTCCGTGTACCGCTTGTAAGTTTTCGGCCAGCCTGGTTTCGGGAACCGCTGCACGTGAATGCTCGTTTTCGAGTAGAGCTGCCTCCAGATTTCGTCTACTATGAATGGCATTATCGGGGCGAGGAGAAGAAGCACCGTCTTGAGCACGGTGTGAAGCGTGTGCCACGCAGCCCTCTGCTGATCCTTCGAGAAGCCTTGGCCATACGCGCGAGCCTTGACCATCTCCAAATAGTGTGATGCGAATGTCTCCCACACGAAATCGCGAACTTCACTAGTGGGAATGAAAAAGTCAAACTGCCGATAGCCCGCAAGAGATTTCTCTACTAGAATTGCCAGCTCTGAAAGTATCCATTTGTCGCTGGCCATGAGCCGGGCTTCCCGAACCTGAGGGAATGATGAGATGAAGCGTGAGATGTTCCAGAGCTTGGTGAGGAACTTGTGGGCGCCCGCTATGCGGCTCTCTGAGCATCGAAAGTCAGAGCCGTGAGCGGCTTCAGAGGCATTCCAGAACCTGAAAGCGTCGGCGCCATATTTCTCCAGAATCGGGATGGGATCCACGACGTTTCCTTTGCTCTTGTGCATAGCCTCTCCGCGCTCGTCCATCCCTAATCCGCTTATCCATGCGCGGGCGAATGGAGCGCGCTCCGTCAGCTGATAGCATCTAAGTATCGAATAGTGTAGCCATGTTCTGACGATGTCCTTTCCTTGCGGCCTAATCGTTACGGGATAGTTGCGTTTGAAGAACTTCGAATCCCGTCCATACTTCGACACAAACAGGGCTGAGATGCTTGAGTCCATCCAAGTGTCGAAGGTTCGTGTATCGCCTTCGAACTCAGTCGATCCGCACTTGGAACATCGCCCGGACGGCGGAGGATCTCTCCAAGGTCTATAGTAGGGGCCTGGTGGTGGAACGAATGGCGTTCCGCAGCTCTTGCAGTACCAGACTGGAATCTCCGTGGCGTAGAATCTGCGTCGCGAAATGGGCCAATCCAGTGTGACCGAATTTATCCAGTCGATAAGAATCTGCCTGTTCGCGTCTGGGTGGAATGTCATCTTCTTCGCAAGCTGCTTCAACTTCGGCAGGTAGTCGAGTTGTTTGAGGTAGTATTCGCGCATTGGGATGATTTCGATCGGCGTCTTACTCCGAGAACATACGGGGGTTCGATGGCTGATGCTCTCGGTTTTTGCAAGAAGACCGGTGGATTCCAGATCCTGTACGATCTTCGCTCTGGCTTCGGGCACAGATAGTCCTTGATACGGACCAGCAGCTCGGGTCAGCCTACCGTCCTGATCTGTTGCTAAGATCTCAGCGAGTCCAAGTTCTCTGAACAGCAATACGTCCGTGTAGTCCCCGTAGCTGCAGATCATTACAGCCCCCGTACCGAATTCGGGCCTCGCGCTTGGGTGTGGCTTGATCTCAACCTCACGCTTGTAGAGCGGCAGGATCGCATGCTTTCCGTGCAGCGCCAGGTAGCGTTCATCCGTTGGGTTGACGATCACGAGTTGGCATGCGCAAATCAGCTCGGGTCTCGTTGTGGCGATGATTAGGGGTTCACCAGTTTCTCTCACCGTGAACTTCACGTGCACGAGGCGTGTCGGAAGCTCTTCGTAGACCACTTCGGCATCCGCTATCGTTGTGCCGCAGTCTGGGCAGTAGTTGTTTGGTCGCGTTGTCTCGTAGATCAGTCCCCTCTTCCAGAGTTCGATGAAAGTGCTCTGGGTGAGCCTCCTGTATTCTTCCTGATCAGTCCGATACTTTCCCGCGTAATCGCCGCTAAGCCCAATGTTCTTCATGGTCTCGATCATCTCGCTCTCCAGCCCGTCAAGCGCTGTTCGGCAGAGTTCGATGAATTTCTCTCGCGGGATCTCGCGCATCTTCACCTTGTACTTGTTCTCCGTGAAGAGTTCCACTGGCAGTCCGTTTCTGTCGATGCCTATGGGAAAGAGAACTGGGTTTCCGAGCATTCTGCCGGTTCTGGCGATCATGTCGATTTGGGAGTAGTGCGCCACGGCTCCGATATGCCACGCCCCGGACGGGTATGGCGGCGGAGTGTCGATTATGAACGCCTTCTTCCCCCTCCCTAACCTGAGTCGGTAGAGCTCCTCGCTCTGCCAGCGGTCGAAAATCCTGCGCTCGTTTCTATGATCCCAACGCTTGTCGGTGATCAAAGGCGAGAACCTCTTTGCAGTTGCTACATTTCTAGAACTCATGTTTCGATCACACCTCTCGCTGTGCTCTGCGTCGCGGGTTCATATTGAAAAATAGACGGCTTCGGAATTACTCGACTTGGCGGTGATACAAGCCCCTGTACCAACACATCTGAAGAGATGTTTTGAACGTATAAGATTAGCGACTTGTCAGACTGTGGCGGAGTTTGCCGGGTGACCAATCACTCTGGATGCCAGATAGGATCCAATCCTGTACGCTGTGTACAGGAGAAATGCTAGTAAGACGATCGCACCGGCCACTATGGTTGTTAGCTCGGCTGCGTTCGCCAGTCCATTGAATACGCCTCCATACACGGTGGCCGCTTGGTCGAGGACGGTGAAGTAGTAGTTGAAGAACCAGTGCAGCAGAATCGAGGCGTATGCGCCATAGGCAACGAACATGATGGCGAACACGAAGCCTGCCAGGAAGGCCGTGCTGACTTTACCTACGTCCCATCCGGCTCCGGACAGGAAATGAGCCAAGCCGAACATACTCGACGTAAGTAGAATGAATACCCATTCCACGGCGCTTATTCCGCGAGGAAATCCTTGCGATGCCATACTGTGATAGCCCAGGCTTGACTTAGCGCGTTCGGGACTCGCCATGCCGAGCAAGATCAGTTTCAGCTTGCCCTTTGCTCCCGAGATCCTCGGATCTCCCCTGTACAGGATCAGTAGAAGCAACGCTAGCGGGAGACCGATGGACGTGATGCGGAACGCGAACTCCTCCTGAATTGGTGCGAAAGATAATTCGGTGAGTATCACGTATGGATTCGTCGTTTGGAAATTGATACTTCCTGTCTGCACGCCTTGAGCCTCCTGAAATTGCGAAATCAAGATTGTCGCGTAAATAAGTCCCGAAGCGACTAGTGGCATTACGAAGAGGAAGTTGGTCTTGGCGAGCGTCGTCGATTTTGCAAGAGCGCCTTTTACGGATGTGATGAAGTTGTCCTTGTCGACCGAGGCAACAAGGAAGCAGGCCACGAAAATCCCCCAAATCCCAATGAAGAGAGCGCCCAGGCTGAGATTCGTAGGGATTGGAATGACCACTATCATGAAAACGTCGAACAAGAAGACGTCAATCCTCTGTGCGGCTGCCGTTAGGCCATCTGACGTTGAAAAGAAAAGGATCGGGCCGACTGCTAGTGAGATCGCATACGTAACTACAGAGAAAACTACGACCAAGAGGGCCAGCGCGCGGCCGGCCATCGTCAAGGAACTGCGGACCGACTTAGGAAGTGACATTCTACGTCCCCTCCCTCCAAAGGTTTCGAACGGCACGAGAAGAGAGTGTCCTAATTCAACATGCTGTTTGCGCACACCGGATAGTTGGACCCAGATGAGCGGATTCGATGTCTAGTGGCGAAGGCAAAGCTGGTTCAGTTCATCAACCTTGTCGGTGCGCTCCCACGTGAAGTCGGGGTCGTCACGACCGAAGTGACCGTATGTGGCTGTTTTCCGATACACGGGACGGAGGAGCTTCAGGTGGTCGATTATGGCCTTTGGTCGCATGTCGAACACCTTCTTGACCGCCTCAGTGATTTCCTCGTCAGATACTTTGCCTGTGCCGTATGTGTACACCATGACTGAAACCGGCTTTGATACGCCGATCGCGTAGGCGATTTGGACATCGCACCGGTCGGCAAGACCGGCCGCCACAATATTCTTGGCAATATAGCGGGCCATATAGCTTCCCGACCTGTCCACCTTCGTCGGATCTTTCCCAGAGTAGCAGCCACCACCATGGCTTCCAACGCCTCCATACGTGTCAACAATGATCTTCCTCCCCGTGAGGCCACTGTCAGCCAATGTGCCGCCGATTGTGAACTTGCCGGTCTCGTTGACGAAGAACTTCGTATTCTCGTCCAGCATGTCTGATGGTATGATGGGCTTTACCACCTTCTCAACGATGTCCTTCTTCAACTGCTCTCGGGTCACGTATTCGTCATGTTGAGCTGCGATGACGACCGCTTCGATCCTCTTGGGCGTCCCGTTCTGGTATTCGACCGTGACTTGCGATTTGCCATCAGGGCGCAAATACTTGAGAACCCCCTGTTTCCGCACGTCTGCAAGCCGTTTGACCAACTTGTGGGCGAGCGTGATTGGAAGGGGCATTAGTTCTGGGGTCTCGTTTGTTGCGTGGCCGAAGACCATTCCTTGATCGCCCGCGCCCATGTCTTCTCTGTTGACGCCCATTGCAATATCGGGCGACTGCTCCTCGATCGAAACCAAGACGCCGCAGGCTTCCCAGTCGATTCCGACTTTTGCGTCGTAAAACCCAATGTCCTTCAAGACGTTCCGGACAATTTGTGGGATGTGCGCATAGGCGCTCGTCGTTACCTGCCCAGTAACGATTACCGTGCCTTTCATGATCAGAGTCTCGATGTCGACACGTGCCTTCGTATCTTTCGCGATGATGTCGTCCAGGATCGCGTCCGAGATCTGATCCGCCACTTTGTCGGGGTGACCTTCCGTCACGCTCTCTGAGGTGAAAAGGAAGGATCGCGGTCTTTGGCTTAGGCTGAGAGCGACGCCGGCTGGTTGGCTTCTTGCTGCACCTGGCATGCCCAAATTGTCATCAACACAGGAACGGGTGAGCGAAGTCCGATATTCCTATAATATAAGTTTGAAACAGGAAAGTATTCTCCTAAGAATAACCTTCGGAAACAGGTTTGCTAACCATGTTGCCCAACTTGGACGAGATCGGACGACGGCGAAGATTGCTCGCCATGAGCCAGAAAGAACTCGCGAAACTCTCCGGCGTGAGTCAATCTATGATCGCAAAAATTGAGAGTGGTCGCATCAGTCCGTCTTATCAAAAGACGAAGGCAATTCTCGACACATTAGAGAGCCTGGAGAGCAGGAACCAACTCAAGGCAAAGGACGTGAGCCAACACAGAGTAACGTCGCTTCAAGCACATGATCCAGTGTCGAAAGGCATTCGAGTGATGCGCGAGACTGGCTTCTCCCAGCTCCCAATTCTGAATGGCAGTCAGATCGTCGGTAGCCTCACTGAGAAAGTAATATTGCAAAACATGATGTCGACCGCGGATCCCGATGAGTTGTCGAAGCTGTCCGTGGAGAGGATCATGGACGAAGCGTTTCCAACCGTCGGCGAAGAGACCCCTCTGCCGACCGTGTCGGCTCTCTTGCAGTATGAACCAGCAGTGCTTGTTGCCAAAAGAGGCCGAGTCTCTGGTATCATCACCAAGGCGGATTTGCTAAAAGTCGTTGGAAAAAGACCTTAGGCCGGTTCCTTGCCTCTCACGGCAGCGACGATCTTGACGACGTCGCGATCTTTCAACCTGTAGTCGGTTGGCAGCCGGATTCTCGCTCGAGCATCGATCGCGTAGATCATTGTCTTACCCAGCTCGGAGTGAATCTGCGTCGCTAAGTCGGCCACGGAAGCGTTTGGGGGAACCAGAAATGCGTCCGGTAGCACATTGCCCTTCCTGTCCGAAAACTTCTCTGCATCCTCAACTGGATAGACAGCATTCATACCTAGCAATTTCAGAACGCATGTGTTCAGGGCAAACTGCACACCCGTGCGGATCCACTTTGAGAAAACCCGTTGCTCCACGTAGACCAGTGCATCGCGCTGCTCAGCAGTCAGCTTCTCCCTCTCTTTTACGCGAAACGCTTCCTCGCCTGGTACGTATTCGATATACCCCTTCTGCTCAGCGCGCCTCAGCGCCAGCTCAGCATCCGCGGAAGCCGGAGTAACGAAAGCCTGACCAAACTCCTTCGCGAGTTTCTGATAGTTCGCTTCAGCCGGTCCTAGGTCCATTTTGTTTGCGAGGATTATCGTGGGCTTCGACACTTCACGAACGCTCTTCGCGAAATCCCAAAGATCTTCCCGGGTCCACCGACCAAGATCCTTCTCGACGAACCCATGCCTCTCCAGGCTCTTCGTGATGTGCTCAGGTGTGATCTTGAGGCCAGCAAGGTCATCGGCGAGGCCTCTTTCAACAGAGAGACCCTTTTTCGGATGTTTCCTCAGCTTCTTGATCGTCTTGTCGATTATCTTGGCGAACCACCTAACTAGCTCCTCCTCGATATCGTACACATCTGAGACCGGATTTCCCATTCCGGGCTTCGTCAGTTTCCCGTCGGCCGCTACGCTCCCCGACACGTCCGTTACATGTATCAACGCGTCCGCTTGTGACGCCACGCTGAGAAATCGTGTCCCAAGACCCTTGCCCATCCATGAGCCCTTAATCAGACCAGGCAAGTCGATCAGTTGAATCGGAATGAAACGGGCTCCGTCAATGCACGTTGAATTCCTAGGACTGTCAACAACTCCAAGTTCCTTGCAGACACAGACCGTCTTCACATACCCCTGTCCCAAGTTGGGTTTCTTGGTTGTGAAAGGGTACGTGGAGACAGGCTTGCTCAAGAGGGTCGCTGCGTTGAAGAAAGTCGTCTTCCCCGCGTTGGTCTTCCCAATCAATCCGATCTTGATCAAGGCTTTTCGATGACTATGTGACCTGTGGGCTATTACTAGTTGACGGGCGGGGTTTTCGATTCGGGCAAAACGCATATAGCAAGTCAGTTGCGTCTGGCAGGCTGGGGCCGTCCTGTCAGATTCCGATGTGGGGCCGTAGACACAATGATCGCTGTGAGTGGCGGTGTCTAGCCAGGGATGACGACAGGGACAATCAATCCCGCCAAGGGCTCCAGAAGACACAGACCCATAACGGGTTTGCGGACCGGAAGGAATGACGAACTTCAGGAGCGAAGAAACCCGTAGACATGACGGCATGGCGGAAGTCGAGGGTTCAAAATGGTCTAACGGCGACCATGAGAATCCCTTCGGCCCCACCACGTTCACGCAGTGGGTCTTGGCAAAACTAACATGCAAAACCTGCAGAACAGGCATAACTCAAGAAACGCACGCAAAGGCACTTGCATCACGATTTCTCGGGAAATAACCGGGTATCACGCCGAGCAAGAAAAGCAGGCTTATGTGAATAAGAAAGATCAGGATAATTGGCAGCATCGTCTGCGGCCTTAGTATTCCAATCACCGTCAGCGGGACCATCGCTACCACGTACTCCCCGCAAAGCAAATGCCTGACGAATGTGTCAATCGCTCGGTAGACTTATCTTGGCTTTGTGAACGTGCCCGTTACAGGTAAGGTCGAACAGGACTGGACATCGGTGGAAAAGCAGTTCTTGTCACTGGCGGAGCAACGGGCATAGGCTTTGCTCTAGCTGAGAAGTTCCTCAGCAGAGGGAGCGAGGTAATTGTCTGTGGCCGACGCAAGACCAAGCTCCAAGAAGCAAAGCGTAAGCTGCCAGGACTTCACATTAGGCGGTGCGATCTTTCCAAGGAATCACAGCGGAGGCAACTCGTCCGTTGGGCCTATGCGCGATTTCCCGCGCTCAGCATTTTAGTTAACAACGCCGGAATACAGCGCCAAGTGGACTTCACATCCCCGACCGTGGGCAAGCCACCCTCACCGGCCGATGACGACGTGCGGATAAACCTCACAGCATACATACGCTTGTGCGCGCTTTTCACTCCGAAATTCCTCAAAAAGAAGGAAGCCACTATCGTGAACAACTCGTCAGGTCTTGCATTTGTTCCCATTGCATCAATGCCAGTTTATTGCGCAACAAAGGCTGCAATCCACTCCTTCACTACTTCCCTCCGCCACCAACTTCGGAACAGCCCGATTCGAGTCGTTGAAGCAGTTCCACCGACTACCGATACGGATCTTGACGCGAGCTTCGCAGGTGGGAAGAAAGAGGAATACCGTGGAATAGGGCCTGAGCAGGTCGCCACAGATATCATCAAGGGCTTGGAATCGGATCAAGAGGAGATTCTGGTGGGACAGGCAGAATGGCTCTACGGAGAATCACTGCGTAACCCCAAGGCTGCATTCCAGCGATTAAACGGTTAAAGAGACGAATTCGTCTCACTCACTGCGGTCGGTGCGTATCGGAAGTTGCGGAGATCTTTGAGAAACACCATCGCCACCGCCGTCACCACGACGCCTGCGCCCGACACGAGATAGCTGAACACTATTCCAGAGCTGCTGATGAGCAACCCCGCCGCGATCTGTCCAAGCGGTATTGCAGCGAAACTACCGACCTCATCAACACTCAGAACCCGGCCAAGAATTTCATTCGGCACAACGAGTTGCATCAGAGAGAAGAAAGTTGTATTGATGAGGCCCAAGCATATCCCCATTAGAGCCACTACGACGACGGCGAATTCAGGAGTGCCAACCCAAGTTAGGACCAATGTTCCCAACCCGAACCCTGCGCTCCCAAGAATGAATAGCCTTCCGGCATAAGCAACTGTGTTCAGCCGACCAATGATCAACGAGCCCCCCGCTAGACCCAAGCCTAGTGCCGCTACGAGAAAACCAAAGAATGTCCCACTCTCGTTCAGGTAGGTGGTTACGTATACGACGAAAAATGACCCAACCATTGTGGCGAAAAAGTTCAGGACAGTGGAAGATATCGTTGTCTCAAGAACGGGCTTATTCTTGCTTATGTAACGCAGGCCGTCTTTGAAATCATCCCAGAAAGAACTCTTTTGGGTTGGCCCGTTGTTGAGATGTGGCGGAACCACGATCAGGAATATCATCACCGCTGAAATGACGTAGGTGATTGTGTTATAGAAGAGTCCTAGGAGCACGCCAGCTAGTCCAATGAGCACGCCACCCAAGGCATTCGAGATCATCTGAACCACCGAGTTCGACGCAGAGATGACCCCGTTGGCGTCCTGAACAGACTTGGCGGGCACAAGTCTTGGAAGTAAGGAGTTAGTAGCTGGTCTGAATACCGTAGAGAACAACCCCACAATTGCTACTACGACGAGGATTAACGGAAGCGAGAAACCTCTCCAGATCAACACGAGTGGAACAGCTGCGACTGCGCAGGCGCGGACTAAGTCTGACGCAATCATGAGAATTCTACGATCGAAGCGGTCGACGACCACACCAGCCAACAAGCCTATCGTTATCGTTGGCAGTATGGATGCAATTCCCATGTACGTTATAGCCAGGGCAGATTCCGTTTCGGTGTAGATCAACCACACCAGGATGAGCGAGGTTATCGTGGAACCGCTGATGGACACAAGGCCGCCAAAGTAGAGGTACGTGAATCCCCTATTGGCAAAAATCAGCTTGCTCATCGCGCGTATCTCGAATCGGCCTAATGCGCCTCACACGATTAAAGACTAAGCACGAAGCGTCATCACATCTAGTCATCATTACGTGTGAACAGTGGGTCGGCAATGCCGCACGTTCCGACTCGAATGGATTCGGCGGGGATCAGACACTGTCAGTCCCGCGCCTCCCCACGAATTCTTGGAATCGGGAGGAGTCAGGACGACCTAAATACAACAAGCGTCCGTCAACGACAGACAAAGGTATGCCTGACGTATGAGCGAGAACACGCCACAACCAAGCGGTCAGTCCAAGCTGCTGATTGACAGGCCTGACGACTTTAAGTTTCACCTTGCATACGGCGTATACTCAAAAGCGTGGGATGAGAATGCCTCCGACGCGGCCAGAGCCAAGCTTAACGAGCTGATTTCATCGCTCGCCAAGGACGAAAATGGGTACTCGGACTTCTATGGCCAGATTCAACAATACCGACGCGATATGAGTTATCCAACATCAGGAAGGACACGAATCGAGACAGGGAGAAAGAGGCAGTGGCAGCGATCGCAGAATCGAGATGCTAGAAACCGCCGTCACCGATAGACCAAGTAGACATCACTATCGCAACATCAGACCGTTACCCGGTCAACGGAACCGGCCACAAATCTCAACTCCGGCAACGTTAAGACATCGCTGCCTCCAACATGCAGTTCGGAGAAACCGAAATGGGAAAACCTAGACAAGTTAAGAAGAAGAAAAAGAAGTAGCCACATTCAATTCGCCGCGTTACCCTCCCCTAGGCTGTTGCTTCCTAAATCATTGACCAGCTGAAGCCATGAACGTACTTCCAGTGGAAAACAACGTCAATGAAGACGCTACTGGGCGTTTCGATCGGACCAGAATGGAATTTTCCGCTCTTCGACGCTGTAGCCTCATTGTTATTAACATCGAACGCGCTATGACATACGCCATCCTGTATTTTGTTGCATGATGGACCGTTGCGTATCCGGTGTGCTTCTGGCTGCGCAATCGCATGGAGCCCTGAAGCCACAGCATGAACCGAGAGGAGGAAACAACATCTTGGAATTTGGTCCGACCATCGCGCACGTCAGCACGTATCCTCCTCGAGAGTGCGGAATAGCAACATTCACGAGAGATTTGGCCCGGGCTGTGATCATGGGGGGGCATGTAGACCGCAACGTTATCGTGGCCATCAACGAAGAGAGCGGCAACCTCTACTCAGACACTAGTGTGAAATTCACGATCGATCAACACGACCGCGAGACGTATGTCGCGGCCGCAAAATTCCTGAATCAGAGCGATGTTGATGTTGTGAGCGTTCAGCACGAATACGGCATATTCGGAGGCGAATGGGGCGACTACATACTCGACTTTTGTGGAAACTTGGAGAAGCCGATTGTATCCACCTTTCACACGGTTCTTCCAAACCCGCCTGAAAAGGCGCGACGAATCCTCAGTGACATAGCTCAGGTGAGCACGTCAGTCATAGTTATGATAAAATCTGCTGCAAACCTACTGGAAAAGCTCCATGACGTGGAGCGGTCGAAGATCAGAGTGGTGCGGCACGGGGTCGCACTTCCAGATCGAATGCGAAATCAATACGCAAAGAGACAATTAGGATTCCGAAATCGGACGGTCTTAGCCACCTTCGGACTAATCAGTCCAGGGAAAGGAATCGAGTACGCGATCCGATCTCTGTCGTATCTAGTGAAAGAGCACCCGGATGTGCTCTACTTAGTGATCGGCGAAACACATCCGGAAGTGCGACGACATCAAGGAGAGGCATACCGCGACAAGCTGATCGCGTTGACGAAGAGACTCAACCTTGAACGTAATGTGCGTTTCATAGACAGCTATCTTCGAGATGACCGGCTCTCTCTTTACTTGCAGGCAGTGGATGTCTATCTCGCACCGTACCTAGGCAAGGAACAAGTCTCAAGTGGGACTCTCACACTTGCCCTCGGACATGGCAAAGCCGTCGTGTCAACGCCCACGATTTTCGCGAAAGAGGTCCTTTCCCACGGCCGAGGGGTGCTGTGCAAGTTTGCTGACGCTCGCTCGATCGCATCGTGCGTTGAACGTATATTGAGCGACTTGCAAATCCGCAAGCAATTAGAGACGAACGCCTTCAGATATGGGCAAGAAGTAGGGTGGACAAAGGTCGCTGACCAGTATGGGGAAATCTTCAGATCTGCCGCTCAGTCTCTCAGAACTGTCAACGAAACTGCGACAATCAGTGAAGCTTGACCATCTCATAGCGCTCACCGACAACATCGGACTTCTTCAGCACGCAAAGTTCTCAGTTCCTGCACGGAAGGAGGGATACACCGTTGATGATAATGCGCGTGCGCTAGTATTCGCGGTGAAGGCTCATGTGGCATGGCCTGATGAAAGGCTGCCAGAGCTGGAACGGAAGCTTCTGAGCTTCCTCCTACTGATGCAGGCTGACGACGGACGCTTTCACAACCTGATGGACTACTCTCAAAGAATCACAGACCAACCCTCAGTAGGCGACCACCTAGGCAGAACCATCTGGGCTGCTGGGAGCGTCGTCAACTCACATCTTCAAGAGGGTGCGAGGGCGTCTGCAAGACTCATGTTTGATAGGGCATTGCCGTGGGCGAGACAGTCGCATTCGCCGCGAACAATTGCCTACGCCTGCCTCGGCCTCCATGAGCGCCTCACTGCTGAACCAGAGGATCACAACTTGAAAACCAATCTCAAGCAATGTGCCGACAGCTTGGTCAACATGTACTACCAGAACCGAACCCCGGCCTGGCAGTGGTTCGAGAACATTCTCTCTTACGACAATGCGCGACTGAGCCAGGCGCTACTGACCGCATACTCGTCGCTACGGGACAAGTCGTACCTGAGAGTCGCTGAAGAGTCGCTTCATTTCCTTGACAGAACTTCTGTTGTGGATGGCATGTACGCGCCTGTTGGAAGCAGAGGATGGTACGTGAAGGACGGTGAGCGCGCGTTGTATGATCAACAACCAATCGAAGCGGGAGCGATGGCAGAGGCCACATCATTGGCTCACAGACTGACTAAGTCCGACTTGTATGAACAGAGTACTCGGAGAGCCCTTGAGTGGTTCCTAGGCCTGAACACGAAATCCCTGAAACTCTATGATGAGTCCACTGGTGCGTGCTACGATGGGATAAACGAGGCGGGCCTGAACCAGAACCAGGGAGCTGAATCCACCCTGGCTTTCCTGCTTGCGGCGGAGGCACTCGTTTCGAACTGCAGCCAAAGATAGTGCCAGTTCAGTGCGCCCTTTCAAGCTCATCGACAAACTCCTCCATCGCAGCGCTGGCGACGCAGCAGACTCTGTCGGCTCCGCCGTAGTATACGAAGAGCCTCCCATCTCGGACGACCGCGCCGTCAGGGAACACCACGTTCGGCACAATGCCTTTCTTCTCGAACTCGGCCTCGGGTTCAAGTATTGGCTCGCGAGTACGAGCCAAAATCTTGGCTGGGTTGTCAAGGTCAAGCAGAATCGCCCCCGCGCTGTACACATCCTCCATGCTCACTCCGTGATAGATGACAAGCCACCCACGCTCGGTCTTGATGGGGGGTGGACCTATCCCGATCTTCTTCTGTTCCCACGAAGAAGTGCCTCTCATGAGCTCGTGCCTGTCAATATCCTTCAGATATTCATCCCAGAAGTCACCCGATTCAATTAGGGATTGCAGACCATCAAAGTAGGCGATCTGCACTTTCGATTCGAGTCGGTGCAGCAATGCGATCTTTCCATCTATCCTCTCCGGGAAGATCACGCAGTCCTTGTCGTGGCGATCCGGGCTCACAAGTCCGTACTTCTTGAAATTGACAAAGTCCTCAGTTGACGCCAACGCCACACGTGGACCGCGTCCAGAATACGCAGTGTAAGTGACCAGAAAGCTTCCTTCGAAGAGCGTTATGCGCGGGTCCTCGCACCCCATTTCTTCCCATTCTGCAGAAGGTTCGAGAATTGGAGTCGGGGAACGGTGCGCTATGTTCACTCCGTCCTTCACTTGGGCATAAGCCAATCGGGACACTAGGTTCGAGTCCACCGCGCGGTACAGAAGATGAACTGTCCCATCATGGTCTACAACTCCGGGATTGAATGTTCCATTAACCTCCCACTCGCGATCGGGCCGCGGGGCTATGATGGGATTGCCCTGATGCTTCGAAAGCTTTAGCAACACTTTCCTCTCTGTCTGATGTTCGCCCTAGTTCTAGCGCTGGCCCACCCCATCCAAGCAAGAGATATTTCTGTCTGAGCCCGCGGATTCACCGGCGATAGCAAACCACAGACGACACTGTCCTACACAACCTCCAGTAAGCCTTCAAAGCGACGAAAACGGGCGGCTCAACCGTCGCCTCAGCAGCCGACCGCTGGAAGTAAGGCACTAGTCTTCTGGTGCAGCAAGCTGAGAGTAGCGATCCTTGCGCGAAAAACGATGCGTAACATGTGTTACACATTCGACTTGTGAACTACCAGCCGCTGATTTCGGCGCGTCGCAGAGTAACGTGTTGTATGTAGGAGGCTACATACACCCCCATCCTCGCGCTCCAAGAAATTGGAGCCCTGTGTTACCATACCCGCTGGCAGGCTCAATGCTCAGTTCCCCTTCGGTTAACCGGCACGATTTGGCGATACCAAGGTTTGGCGCTCGTCACACTCGCGACTGTTGAACCGCGGCAAGGGAAGGAAGAGCAGCTAGCAGACCTCATGAGAGCATTCCGGGACGCTCTGAGAAATATGCCTGGCAATCTTGCCGTCTAGGTACCGAAAGAGGAACCCGCCGACACTCTCGTTCATTCCATGCGATGGCGACCACGCCCTCCCATTCTTTTCAGCCGCACAGAAAGAGTCCACCTACCGTTCACCAATTCCCTGAAACCCCATGAATTCCTTGAGAAATCCAGACTTGCCTTGTATTGACTAGAGTGTGAATTCTAGTCGGCCGGTTGAGTTCCCCTGATAGGATACTTGCTTGCCGATTTCGACATCTTCTGGTTTGCCGTTTACTCTTGCCATTACCCTCGGCCCATGATCAATGTCGATCAAAGCCACCACGTATGGACTCTCACCCTGAAAGCCCTTAGGCGGGTATCGGATCACGGTGAAACTCGCCACCTTGCCTCTCCCTGGGAACAGTGTCTCTTGAACGGCCCCGTGGCAATTTGGGCATGCCGCGGTTCGGAATACGTCAAACCAGTTGCACTTTGGGCAGACGTATCCTGGAATCTGCTCGGATTCGGCCATTCATGACCCCGCCCGCTTCAAGATGTGCACGGGAACCGTTGTCCCGATTCCTCCGACGCTCTGCGCAAGGCCAACCTCGGCGTTTGGCACTTGGCATTTGCCTGCTCTGTTCGACAATTGGAGGGCAAGCTCTGCGAGCTGATATGCACCGCTCGCGCCCACCGGGTGTCCTCTGGCCTTCAAGCCGCCAAACGTGTTAGTTGGCAGACGCCCATCCCGCGCGCAGACACCATCCTTCGCCAAGCTACTCCCTGATCCTTTCGACGCGAATCCCAAATCCTCGAGTGCCATGATGCCGAGGACAGAAAACGCGTCGTGCACCTCTAGGACATCCACATCCTCAGGCTTCACACGAGCTCTTTGATACGCTTCCGCAACGGCCTTTCGCGATGCTTCGAACGTCGTAATATCGGGGCGTTGGTAAAGTGTAACTCTGTCAGTGCCCACCGTGGAGGCTGCTATCTCTACAGGGGTATCGGTGAACTTTCTCGCATTCTTCAGAGAAGTCAGGACTAAAGCCGCTGCCCCGTCCCCTATACCAGAACAGTCGAACAATCTGAGCGGATCAGCCACCAAGGGGGATTTGAGAACGTCCTCAACGGTGATCTTCTTGTGGAATTGTGCTTTGGGATTGTCCAGCGCGTTCTCGTGGCATAGGACTGGGAATGCTGCTATGGCCTCGTGGGGCACCTTGTAGCGGTGCATGTATTCTCTAGCGATCATCGCGTTGAGTCCAACGAAAGTGACTCCCGTGCCTCCGACTCTCGCCTTGTCCTCCGCCATCATGAGCCCTGCGGTGACCTCAGGGGTCGTATACCCAGACATCTTCTCAACCCCACCGACCAGCACAACTCCTTCAAGACCCGAAAGAACCGCTTTCACTCCAGCGTTGGCCGCAACTCCGCCAGACGCACAGGCACCTTCAACCTTGTAACTCGGAACACCCTCATTCCCCAACGCTGTCGCCATCAAGGCACCGAGATGCTCTTGGTTCTGGAGGAAACCTGACATCATGTTTCCAACGTACAGGGAGTCCACGCGATCGATCCCCGCGTCCTCGATCGCTTGCGTTCCCGCCTCAACAAAAAGCTCAGTTAGGCTTTTTCCAGAACCTGAAGTAACCGGAGTCATTCCAACGCCAACTATGGCAACGCCCCTCAATGGTCTTCACCCTAGGGGATTGCAGTCGAGAACGTTTAATTATTCGCCTAAGCGCTTGGGTGTTCGGAGTTGGCGGCCATAGCTGAGAGCTAGGACCCGTTCCCATTCCGAAAGTGCGGTCAAGTCACCGGAAACACGGAAGTGAATCTCTCAGGCGATCTGGGTAGTAGTGTGTTCCGAAAGGCCACGCGAGCCCCGGACCGCTGCTGACTCCATCTTGACTAATTTCTCGTCAACCTAGTCGTATTCAATTGAATGAAGGTTTATTACAGGCAGGGCTTCGGTATCAACGAGAAACTCAGAGGAAAATCTGTTTGCTCACGAATCTCCTAGCGAACATCGCTCTGCAGATCGGCGCTCCTACCACAGGTTCCAACACGCTAACCAGTTTGCTGAACATACTCTTCTACGCGGTTTTCATCGCCTTCATGTTCTTCGGTCAACAGATTCAGAGTCGAATCGCTCTAATGCAAATCGATGGAGCTGTGAGAAAGCTTGAAGGGATGAGAAACGACGCGAAATCGCTCACTCTCAAGACGCTACGGGAAATCGGCAAACCCAAGGACGATCCAACTCCCCGCCTGAACACGCTGCTTGAGCAGTTCCTCATCGAGCCCGTGAGCATGGACCCCGCTGGAATCGTTGGCAAGTTTGATCATCTGCTCGACGTGCGCGAGGCCAAGTTCAAGTCTGATGTGGCGCGGATAGCGCCTGAAGCCAACCCGGCACAGGTCAATAATCTGGAGAATCTGGTGGAGGCCTCGTGGGCTCTTAACTACATGTTCAAAGTCGTCCGTCACCTTTACCTTCTAGGCAAGAAGACCTTCAGCATGCTCGTCATATTCCAACTCCAAGCCTTCCTGCCCCTAATCATGATGGAAGCGGAAGCCTACCAGGGCGCGGCCAAGGCGTTCGCGGAAGGCCATCCCATAGGCGATGGAGCGGGCCCGTTAGTTGCATCTAAACTCATGAAAGGCCATGAATCGAGAAAGGTGCCCAAAGACATGGTTGCCGCAGAAACTGCTCTGGAAGGCCGGAGAGTCATAGCTATGAAAGCCGAGGGACCGGGTGGTAATGTTGGTAAGCCAGGCGACGCAATCCGCCAAGTCCTGGAAGAGAACAATGGGAAGGCATCCATGATCGTCATGGTCGACGCTGCCCTCAAGCTGGAAGGCGAGAAGACCGGAGAGATTGGGGAGGGGATTGGAGCGGCGATCGGCGGAATCGGCACCGAACGCTACAAGATTGAGGAAGAGGCTACCAAGTTCGGAATTCCCGTTTATGCAATTGTGATTAAGCAGAGCATTCAGGAAGCCGTGACCACGATGAAAAAGGAAATCGCCGAAGCCGCAGAACCGGTCATAGAACGAATCAAGCGGCTCATCGTGGAACGCACGAAAGAGGGTGAACTCATCATAATTGCTGGTATTGGGAATACTGCGGGCATCGCGCCCTAGGAGGCTTAGTAGTGAGCAGCAAACGTTCCGTGTTCTATCCATATGTCTTGATTGCATTTGGGTTGGTCATACTGGGCATCTCGATGTACGCCATGCTCCGAGCAATTACCGCCTTTGACGCGGGGGACTATGCCGAGTTCTTTGTGTATGGCGTCATGGCGTCCGTCGGCACGGTCCTCGCGCTTTCCTCGATCACTCAGATGAGGCGTAGGATGGCCGTGTTTCGTAGCTTGGCGACACGGGTTCTGAGCACGGTGCTCTGTTCGAACTGTGGCTTCAAGGTGGTCAGGGGATTCACCGGAGGCGACTACGTGACCAAGGAAGTTGGCCAGTGCCAACAATGCCAAGGCAAAATGCGCGTGGAAATGATCTACGCGGAAGAAACAAAGAGCTAGTGCAATTACGAAGTTAGAATCCTGCAACCGTCCTCGGTTACGATCACGGTATGCTCAGCCTGAGAAACCACGTTTCCGCTCGCCTCAATCAATACCGGATATCCCACAATGCACCGGTTGGCTGTCAATTCCTGAAAAGCCGACCTCACATCGCGTCCGTTCCACTTGTTGAACAACCACCGCGAGGCGAAAGGAAGAGTTCGGTAAGTGTCTCGCACGTACTCCACCAGTTTGGTTGCTTCCTTTGACTTTGCCCCCTTAGTCCTGACGAATCGATAGATGTGAGCAATCTCCCCATCGCGAACCGCTCCCTCAGCGTTCCTAAGCGTCGCGAACGGTTCAATAGCGTAAACCTCCCCCAACTCGAACCTACCGCCTTCCATTCCGGCAACGCTAGGCACCGATTTCCCGGCGTGAATGGTGTACCGATCTATCTTGTGACCGGTAAGATTTCGGATGGGCTTGAAGCCATACCTTTGGATACACCGTTCAACGATGCTGCCGATATCCGACAGCTTACGGCCCGGGGCAACAGCTGCCAGGGCTTCCCGAAGTCCGGCTTCGGCGGCAACAATCATGGAATCATAGGCTGGATTCAGTGAAATTGAAATCGCCGTATCCGTGATAAACCCTTCCACCTCAACTCCGAAATCCACCTTCACCAGAGACCCAGCCGGAACAACACTCGAATCGTCCGACGGGCTCGTGTAGTGCGCCGCCACATCGTTAACGCCCACATTGCAAGGAAAAGCGGGCTCAGCTCCAAGTTCGCGAATCCTCCCCTCAACATCTTCACAAATCTCCAGCAGCCGCTTTCCCTCGACGGGCATTTTCCTGACAAACTCTCGCACCCGAGCTAGGATCTGCCCTGACTTAACATACATTTCGAGCTCGCCGCTCAATTTCGAGTGAACCTTCCTTAGACAAACCTGTCTGACACTACCTGTTTATTTAGGATTGAGAAGAGTTGCCGACGAGAACCTCGCTTCCGAGATCAACAAGCGGGTAAAACGGTGGAAAGGCCAAGAATGTCCTCCAACAACGAAGAAATGGTCGTAACTCCATGGGAAGTGTCGGGCAAGATTGACTACGACAAATTGATCCGCGACTTCGGCACCCAGCCAATCACACCGGAACTGCTGGAGAGAGTGCAAAAACACACAGGAACACTCCACCCGCAATTGGAGAGGAGGATCTTCTTCTCCCACCGCGACCTAGACTGGATCCTGCAACGGTACGAAGCCGGCGAAAAATTTGTACTGTACACAGGCAGGGGCCCATCGGGCCCCGTACACATCGGTCACTTAGCTCCGTGGATATTCACCAAGTATCTCCAAGACAAATTCGACGCCAAGCTCTACTTCCAGATTACTGATGACGAGCGGTTTCTTTATCACGACAATTTCACAATGAGCGAACCATCGAAGTGGGCGTACGAGAACGCTCTCGACTTAATCGCCCTTGGCTTCGACCCTAAGAAGACAAGGATCATACTCGACACAAAGAGTATGGGCACTATGTACGAATTGGCAATCAGTATTGCCAAGCACGTAACCTTCTCGACCGCCCGCGCCGTCTTCGGTTTTCAGGACAGCACGAATATCGGTCTAGTGTTCTATCCGGCTGTTCAAGCAGTGCCCGCATTCATCGAATCGGCTCTTGTTGGCCATAATGTTCCATGTTTGATTCCGGCAGCAATCGATCAAGACCCGTATTGGAGGATGACACGCGATGTCGCACCCAAACTCGGATACTACAAGCCCGCTCAGATCCATTGTCGATTTGTCCCCGGGCTGGGACGAGGCGGAAAGATGTCGGCGTCCATGCCGGAAACGGCAATATTCACCGTAGATTCACCAGAACTAGCACAAAAGAAGGTTCTAAGCGCTTTCACCGGAGGTCGAGCGACTATCGAGGAGCAGAAGCGTCTCGGCGCAAATCCTGACATTTGCTCAATATACGCGTACGATTACTTCCTCTTCATGAACGATAAGGAGATCTTCGATCTCCGCTTCAACTGTCTTGCTGGCAATATTATGTGCGGAGACTGCAAGCAAGTGCTTGCAGAGCACGTGAAGAAATTCCTCGTCACACATCAAGAGAAGCGCGAGAAGGCGAAGGACAGATTGGAGGAATTCCTGTTCAATCCGAAGGATACCTAGGTCAACAATCTAATATACGGCCTCATCGAGTAGGCAGCGAAGATAGTGGTTTAGTTGATGATTCCAGGTGAGGGCGTTTTCAGATTCATCCTCTGCTCAGACCTTCACCTCTGGTAGCCTTGGTTCGGATTCTCTCAACAGCGGAGTCAAACGCTCAGCAGGAGGCTCCACCAACGGTAGAACTGCGTGACAATGAAGCTGCAGTAATGAGAGCGTTGCAGTCACACGGTGGCAACTGCCCATTTGAAGAGCTCTTGGCTAGTACAGCTCAGAGCAGCGCAGCTGTCACCCGCGCCCTAACGGCACTCGGAGAAAAACAGCTTGTCAGCGTCAAGGAAAGCGAGTACGTGTTGCTCCGTCTCACAGACGAAGGACTCGAATACGCTAAATCGGGCTTGCCGGAGAGACGACTGGTTCAGGCTGTTCTCGAGTTGGGAGGCGAAGCCACAGTAGACGAAGCCGCAAAGCACGCCAAGATTCCGGAACAGATGTCCTCAGTCGCGCTAGGATGGATCAAGATATCGAAATGGTGCGAGGTATCAACACAGCTGCAACGAGTCGTACTGAAAGCATCCGAAATACCTGACAAATCGAACGTCGAAAAGGCGCTTGAGCTGATCTCCTCGAAGACCGAATACCCAATGCCCGATTTGCCCACCAGCCTCCGCGAAACTGTTGAGGTGCTCAAGAAAAGGAAGCTCTTGGAGGCAAGAGCTCAGAAGAAACGGTACGCGGAGCTGACGGCCCAGGGCTGGAAGGCGCTTGAGCAGGGAATCACTGTGCCCGAGGAGGTCAGTGACCTGACACCAGAGCTCATCGCGTCCCAGCAGTGGAAGAAGGTCAGCTTCAGAAAGTACAACATCACTGCCCCGGTAACTCCGCTTTGGCCCGGAAAGAAACAACCCTACAGGCAGTTCCTTGACAACCTCAAGAGAAGACTGGTGGCGCTTGGTTTCAGGGAGATGACTGGCCCGACGGTAGAGCTCATGTTCTTCAACTGTGACGCCCTCTTCATGCCGCAGGACCATCCAGCTCGCGAAATCCACGACCTGTACTTCGTAAAGACTGATCAACGTGGAACACTCGGTGAGTACGAGCGATTTCTCGACAATGTCGCAGCCACACACGAGAATGGTTGGAGAACCCGTTCCACTGGGTGGGGATACAAGTACTCCCGCGACGAGGCGCTTAGGCTGATTCTGAGAAGCCAAGGCACAGCTCTAAGCGCCCGAACGCTCGCAAGCAGGAACCTGCAGATACCGGGCAAATACTACTCAATCGTCAGATGCTTTCGCCCCGACCAAGTGGATCGTACACACCTGACAGAATTCAATCAAGTCGAGGGAATCGTGGTTGCGCCGGATCTCTCCCTTCGAGACCTGCTAGGAGTGCTGGAGCGCTTCGCGATTGACATTGCAGGAGCGGATAAAGTGCGCTTCAAGCCGGACTACTTCCCCTTCACCGAGCCAAGCGTGGAACTCCAAGCGTACAGGGAAGGATACGGATGGCTGGAATTCGGCGGATCAGGCATCTTCAGGCCTGAGCTCACGCTACCACTCGGAATCAAGGTACCCGTCCTAGCTTGGGGAATAGGAGTGGACAGGCTGTTCATGATGAAAACTGGCCTCGACGATATCCGCGGCCTCTTCTCGCAGGACCTGAACTGGATCCGGAGGCAGAGCGTGGTCTAGCATGGTTGCCATCAACGCCCGATTGAATGACCTCGAAGAACTCGTGGGTAGAAAGTTGCCCCACAACGAAGATCAGCTGAACGAACTTCTCTACCAGATCAAGTGCGAGCTCTCACACCCGAACACCGACAAACCGCCTGGGACACAATCACAGACGCTTCAGGCTGATGCGGAACTGCACATCGAGAATGTCGACACCAACCGCGCCGACACGTGGAGCTCCGAGGGAATCGCACGCGCCCTGAGAGGCATGATGGGGATCGAGGTCGGGCTGAGGAAATATTCAGTCTCCAAGAGAATTGCGACCGAGATATTTGTCGACGAAGAACTCAAAGAGATTCGTCCCTTCATCGCATGTGTTGTCGCGCAGCATCCGAAACTGAGCGACGAGATAATACGCGGTCTAATCCAGTTACAAGAGAAACTGGACCAGAGTTATGGTCGGAAGAGAAAGCGATCATCGATAGGCTTCTACGATTTCGACCTAATCACACCGCCCCTTCGCTACGGAATCGAAGAACCTGATAAAATCAGGTTTGTCCCATTGGAAGGAACGGAGCAGCTCTCGCTCAGAGAGATTCTCGAGAGACACCCCAAAGGCCTCGAGTACGGGCACATCGTGAGCCACCATCCGAGGCTACCAATTCTACTCGACTCTACAGGCAAAGTACTCTCCTTTCCACCCATCATAAACTCAAACGACCTCGGCAAGATAACAGAAGAAACGAGGAACATCCTCGTCGAAATCACCGGGACCTCCGAGGACACAGTCGCAAATGCACTGACGATCCTCACAACCGCGCTCGCGGATCGAGGAGCTGAGATCTCACCAGCGCGAGTTCACTACGCCTACGGAAAGGCCCGGACAGTGCTCACACCGAGCCTGCAAGATCGTCGCTTCACAATTGCGACTGAGGAAATCAGGACTATGATGGGACTCGACCTTAGCCCTAAACAGATCACCACTCTACTGAAACGAGCTCGATACAATGGCATTGTTTCGGCGGAGAGGGCAGCGGTCACGGTCCCGTCTTACCGGATTGATGTCTTGCACTCAGTCGACATTATCGAAGACATCGCTATCGCCTATGGATTGAACAATATGAAGCCAAAGTGGCCGTCGGATCTGACGATAGGCGGCATGTCGCCAATGGAAGAGTTCTCCGACAACATACGTGAGCTTCTTATCGGGTTGGGTTTCCAAGAGATACTGACGTACATGATGACCAACGGAGACACAGTCTTTACGCGAATGAATCTGGGCATCGATGGAATAGTTGAGATAGCGAATCCGAAGGTACTAACGATGACTTCTCTTCGCCATTGGCTTCTTCCGAGCATTATGGAGTTCCTGTCGAAGAATACGCATGTTGAGTACCCGCAGAAACTCTTCGAGGTAGGCGACTGCGCAGTCTGGGACGCAGCCGAACCAAACAAGGTGAAGGACGTTAGGAAGTTAGCGTGCGTTTCCGTACACTCGCGTGCTAACTTCACGGAGATCAAATCCATCCTTGAACCACTAATGCTGAACGTCGGTTTCGAATTCATGCTGGAACCCATGAGTCATTCCAGCTTCATCCCTGGAAGAGTTGGCAGAGTTCTTGTTAGAGACAAGGAAGTGGGGATAATTGGAGAGCTACATCCACAGGTGCTGGAGAACTGGAACCTTGAGGACCCCGTTGCTGCGCTGGAACTAAACCTAAACAAGCTGTTCCGGATACATGAGAACCTAGCCGGAGGGGCACCAGAGCCGCCCACCTCCGAGAGAGCCAACTGAGTGGGGCGTTGCCCTTCAGTGAAGTTTGCGTGTTAGTGTCGTGGGCGACAAGGGCTGGAACGTCGGCTCCGCCGATGTTCCAATCCTACGGCGAAACCCCTCCAGCGAAAAGAGAATAGCACACAATCCAACATCAAGTTGGCCGAGCCAGAATACGAATGCTTTGGACCGCAGGACGTGCCAGAATAAATGGACCTTGAAGAACGACTGCAGTTAGTCAGTCGAGGAACAGAGGAGATCATAACACGCAACGAACTCAGAAACCTTCTTGAAACCAAATCCCGCCCCCGAGCCTACTGGGGGTTCGAGTCGAGCGGGATGATGCACATCGGCATGGGACTGGTTTGTGGCGGAAAAATCAAGGACATGGTGGAAGCAGGCTTCGACTACACCATCTTTCTCGCCGATTGGCATTCTTGGATCAACAACAAGCTTGGCGGCAACCTTGACAACATTCAACTTTGCGGCGAGTACTTCAAGCAGTGCTTCGCAGCGATCGGAATCCCACATGATAAAGTGACCTACCTTTCGGCATCTGACCATGCCGCGAGAAGGGAATACTGGGAGAAGGTAATCCGCGTCGCGAAGTCCGTGAACGTTAGCCGCATATGGCGTGCTCTTCCGATCATGGGTCGAGAGATGGGTAGCAAAGATCTGGAGGCAGCCGCAACTTTCTACCCATGCATGCAAGCGGCCGACATCTTCGAACTCCAACTCGATGTCGCCTGTGCCGGCATGGACCAACGCAAAGCCCATGTTCTTGCTCGAGACGTCGCCGAGAAAATCGGGGTGCAGAAGCCGATCAGTCTTCACACGCCATTGCTGCCCGGACTGGTCGGAGGAGGCAGGATGGATGCGGCGCAGTTCGACGATAACCCTGAACTGAGCTCCAAGATATCTTCCAAGATGTCCAAGAGCGTTCCAGAAAGCAGCATAATCATACACGACAAACCAGAAACGATAAGGGACAAGATCCGACGCGCTTACTGCCCTCCTAGGGAGACGCGGGACAATCCCATTCTTGGGATCGCAAAATACATCCTGTTACCGTGGCTTGGTGAACTCAAAATTGACCGTTCCGCGAAGTACGGAGGTTCGCTCAGCTTCACTGACTACGCGGAGCTGGAGAAGGAGTACGGCTTCGGAAAGATCCATCCTTTGGATCTGAAGAACGCGGTCGCTGAAGGATTAATACAGGTCTTGGAGCCCGTTCGAGACTCATTTGAGAAGAGCCCCACGCTGCTCGAAAAGATGGAGCAGATGCAGATAACAAGGTAAGAGTGACCCTTGCGCGCACCTGCAGAAGTAAGGCTTGAGCGATTCCGCAGACTTATGGACCAAGTATCCTACGAATCTGAACGCGGGGGGGTTATCGTGGTGGAGGGGATCCGCGACCGCGAGTCACTGCGAAGGATGGGAATAGGTGGGCCTATTCTCTGCCTTCAAAGCAGCAGAAGGAACGCGGTTGGATTTGTTGAAGAGCTGCCCGACGTGAGAAATGTCGTCGTGCTGACAGATTTTGACCGCGAAGGCGTCTTCTTGGCTCAGAAGCTTAGTCGATTGCTCAATTCGCAGAATGTTCACGTGAACCTCGTGTTGTGGCGAGAACTTCGCCAGCTCGCGAGGTCAGATGTTCGGAGCATTGAGGAACTTCCCAAGTATTATCAGAGAATGATGGTCGAGAGCGCGGAGATCATCCCGGCGTTGGGTAGAGCTTACGCCCCCTCAAATTCCGCGAAACGCAGAACTCGCAGGAAGATTCGCTGACTCAAATGCTCTTCGACATGGTCTGGACCATGTCAACCAGCCTGTTTGCGTATCCCCATTCATTGTCGAACCAAGCGAATACTTTCACGAGGCGGTTCTCCAAAACCATCGTGGAGAGCGAATCAAACACGGCTGAGTGAGGGTTGCCAATGATGTCGCTTGAGACGAGGGGTTCTTCGGAGTATTCGAGGATAGCCTTCATGGGTCCGTTGGCGGCTTTCTGAAACGCTTGGTTCACGCCGTCAGGTGTGGCGTCGCGTTCCACCTCAGCAACCAAGTCCACTATGGACCCATCAGGGACTGGGACTCGCAGAGCCATGCCGTGAAGTTTGCCTTTCAATTCTGGCAGTACCTCGGTTGTTGCTATTGCCGCGCCGGTTGAGGTCGGGATAATTGACAGCGCAGCTGCCCTTGCGCGCCTTAGGTCATGATGCGGCAGATCTTGGATTCTCTGATCGTTCGTGTAGGCGTGGGCGGTGGTCATGAAACCGTGCTTGATCTTGCACGCATCATTGAGAACCTTCGCAACAGGTGTCACACAGTTGGTCGTGCAGGACGCGAGTGAAACGATATCGTGTGAGTTGGGATCATATTTGTCGAGGTTGACTCCGGGCACTATTGTTATGTCAGGATTCTTGGCGGGCGCAGAAATCAGCACCTTCTTGGCTCCTCCCTTCATGTGCTTGGCTGCAGCGTCTCGGTTCGTGAATAGTCCCGTCGATTCCACCACAATGTCGACATCGTGCTTGGACCACGGAATATCTGAAGGGTCCCTGGCAGAGAGAACTTTCACATCCCTTCCATCGGCCCTGAAACCATCACCTGTAACCTCTACGCTTCCGTCAAATCTCCCAAAAACTGAATCATATCTCAGGAGATGCGCGAGCGTCCTGGCATCCGTCACATCGTTTACGGCGACGATCCTCAGAGTCTTCTCTCTTGACGCTCGGAAGAAACATCTGCCAATCCTTCCGAATCCGTTGATTCCGACGTTTGCCAAAATCGGAGGGCACCTTTCACGCAACAGCTGTTGAGGAAAATATGAGACTTTCTTTGCACAATATCTCCTTCGCGTTGACTGCACAGTGTTTATATGGTCAACGCTTACACCGTTAGCTCCGACTGCTCATGTCTCACACTTTCGCAAACGTGAGCAATTTAGGAGGTTCATCGGTAGTTGGGATCAAATTCACAATATACGGCCACTACAAAGTATATGATAGTCGCCCGCTTCGAAGTGGAGGGCGTCGTCGAAAAGCCTGATGTAATAGGAGCAATCTTCGGTCAAACGGAAGGTCTATTCGGGCCAGACCTCGATCTCCGAGAGCTTCAAAAATCAGGCAGAATTGGACGCATAGAAATTCAGCTGGAATCCAAACAGGACAAGACGTTTGGCGTAATCACAATACCGTCCAGCCTCGACAAGACCTCCACCGCCATAATAGCCGCGGCGGTTGAGAGCGTAGATCGCATTGGCCCGTGCCTAGCCAAGGTCAGTCTCGATAAGCTGGCAGACATAAGAGAAGACAAGCGCAAGCAGATTCTGGACAAGGCAAAGGACATTCTCCGCACTTGGGTAATCGAGGAGTCACCCAGCACCGACGAGATGGTGAAACAGGTATCTGGGGTCATTCGCTCAGCCGACGTAGTCGACTATGGCCCCCAGCACCTTCCAGCTGGACCAGACGTTGCAAGCAGCGGCTCAATAGTCATTGTCGAGGGAAGGGCGGATGTAGTGAACCTTCTGCGCTGCGGCATTAGAACGGCAATCGGAGTCGAGGGAACCAAGATTCCTCAGACGATCATTGACCTTTGCAGAACAAAGGAGACGACAGCGTTCTTGGACGGAGACCGCGGTGGAGACTTGATACTGAAGGAACTTATGCAGGTCGCGCCTGTCGATTACGTTGCGAGGGCTCCTCTTGGAAAGGAAGTTGAAGACCTCACTCCGAAGGAAATCATGAAATGCCTTCGAGAGAAAGTTCCAATCGAGGCCGGCAGATCATTAGCACCGCGCGCCCCCGAACCCGTGCATGTTCACGTGGCTCCTCCTCGCCCCCAACCAGTCCAACTTCCTGAAAACGTCGTCTCAAAAGCAAAAGAGCTGAGAGGCAGCTTGGAGGGGATACTTCTGGATCAGAGCATGGGCGAACTTGCCAGACTTCCAGTCAGCGAGCTCGCAGGAAAGCTCGCAGACTACCAGGGAGTCAACACAGTCATCTTTGATGGCGTCGTAACGCAAAGACTGCTGGACTTGGCGGAAGACCATGGGGTTAAGCTTGTGATCGGAGACCGCATTGCTGAGCTCACGCGGAGGCCTAGTTCGATCAAGATCATGACCCTCCCTGAGGTCGCTGGCCCACTCGCTCCCTAGACCGCGAGTTGACTTTCGCTTACGCCGAACCGTTCGAGTATTCTCATGGCAGCAGGCTTGATTTGATTGTCCAGATAGTATTCCACGTCAATGTCACGTGGACCCAGACCGCCCGGCGGCTTCGCCTTCTGGAAGAGTTTTCCGGAACCTCTTACGATCACGTAAGCGACCTTGTCGCCTACTCCCAACTCCCATCCCTCCCTCACGAGCAGCTTAGCGACCTCTACGTGTGGTGTCCTCACCTTGTAGTCTTCGATCTGCTTGGTCAACGTCTTCCGAATCGTAAGATCTGACATGGCGACTTCTCCGTTCTTGATTTTTCGGATTGTCGCTCGGACATCCTGGATAGCCTTCTCGGATGACTGGTCGCGGAGAATGCGCACGAGGACTTGTTCCTGAACCTGACGAGCTATGTCGGACCAGTCACCTCTTACAACCTCAAGACCTACAATATCCAACGAGCCATCTCGGAGTAGACCTGCATATCGCTTCATGGCCTCGGTAAACAGAACTCGCACATACTCCCTTTCGCGTTTGATCTCAAGCCCAAACTCGCTATCGACCCAACGCACTAGTTGGTCCACTCTGTCTCGGTCATCCTTGACGAAGATAGAGTCCGTGTCGCCGTAGATGACCTTCAGCCCAACCGCATTCGCCTTCTGAATCGTTCTTGTGATCGTATCTCGACCAATCGCGGCAGCAGATTCAGCCACTTCTTTCGCATACCAACGTGCCCCAGCCCAACCTGCGTATCCGTAGCAAGCATTTGTGATAATCTTGACTGCTCTTTCGCGCTCCTTCAAGACCCGAAGGAGCGTGGACTTCTCTGCGGCCTCCGCCATCTCGCCTTTGATGCGCCCCCGTTCGTTGAGCAGCCTCCTTAGCACAGTCCGGTAGAATCCGTCTGGTTTCTTCCAGAAGCGATGATTCACTTCTGGGACGGTGAAGACTGAATCATCAGATACTTTCTCTCCGGCTTTGACCAGAGTGTCAGGTGACAGATTGTACTTTTCCATCAGCGTTGGATACATTGAGGAGAAATCTAGTACAACCACATCCTCGTGAATACCAGTTTCCGGTTCAAGCACAATCGCTCCTCGATAGGTGAAGTACGGTTGCTCCACCCTTCGAGGTATTAGCTCGCCGAGCATGTGTGCTTGCTTCATCAAGTACGAGTCGACTCGAAATCCCACGGCCGCGGCCAAAACCTGATCCAGAGGGAGGCCCGTCAAAGCGGACAGTTGCATTGGGAAATTAACTGTGAATTCGGCCAATTCAAGCAGTGCAGCTGTGCTGCTCTTGACGTTCTCGATCAGTCTCTTCCTGTTAGAGGTGTCATCCCAGAGTGCATAGCGTTCCAACTCGTCAATCGTCTCGATTTCGTCGACTGATGGCACCCGAAGATGACGAGCCAGGTTCTGGATAGTCTTGACCTTGATCTCGGGTATTCCGCTGGCTATGTCAGAGAGATCGAGGTTCGCTCTTCCCGCTATTGATACGTGCCCGAAGAGACTAGTGTGGGGCCCTGATCCATCCCGTCCCAAGGCCAGTTTGACCTGTTGAAGCTTGCAACGCTGGATCAGGTACGGCCATGCTGAGTTGTTACTCTCAAATCCGACCACAAGATCGGGATCAAACCTATTGTGAAACGCGATGAACTCTGAAATGGCTTTGGAATCATCCTCTCCTTCGTTCACGAAAGCCTCGGCCTTCCGTCCGTCCACAGCTACGGCGATCGCTCGGATGGGGTCTTTCCTCGGATTTGCGGAGCCACGCTCACCGGCGGTGAGCAGGCTGAAGGCAAGTACGCGGAGTTTCGGCGGGGTCTCGTCAACAATCCTCGATGGGAAACTCTTCGCAACAAAGAGGCGATCAACCGTCTGCTCGCCGAGCTCGCTCTTCAGTGGTTGGACTTCGAAATCCTGCCAGCCACAGGCGGTCAATTCAGTGTCAATGAGATAGCGAACTGAGAGCCGCAGGTCATCCTCGTAACAAGAGCCTTGGAGCATTTTGCGAATCGCCTTCGCGTAACTCGACAGCACGCCTAGCTCTGAACAAGTCACTCTCAGCAGCTCACACTGGCGTCCGAGCAGCTTCCCCTTCTGAACCTCAACTTGCAGAATTTTGGGGAACTTCGCCTTTGCCTCAACTATGCGTTGTCTTGCTGACTCGGCTGTTTGCTGCCCACCTGGCACATAATAGAAGTATGGCATTATCATCGAGGAAAGGATGAGCACGCGATTTCCCGCGTCGTCCAAACCCCAGAGTCTTACCGTCGGCTTTGCCTCCGACCTGTGCTCGTTGATGTCTAGGAGAAAGAAGCGGCATTTCATGACAGGTTGCCCCCGTTATTGGTCCTGTATTCACGCGTCTCATCGTGGACGACGAGCCTCATTCGCAATGCATCGGATCCATCTGAGTAGGAGTAGTAGTTTGAAATAGTCTCAAGCCTTTCGAAACCATTCTTGGAGTAGAGAGATATCGCCTCCGTGTTGGTGACGCCGACCTCAAGCCGCACTTCATTCACGCCATTCTCAGCCATTTGGGCGATCAGTCTCTTCAGCAGGGCGGTTGCGAATCCTCTGCGTCGATGATTTCCTTGGACAGCTATCGAGATCAGGTGGGCAAAGTCACCTTCAATGGAGCACACACAATACCCGACCAACTTGCCGTCCCTGTCGGCTGCGACGAGGAAACTGTCCTCACAGTATTGGAGGAGGCGCTGCAGGAGGCTGCGCGGATATGGTGAGGAAAACGAATCATCTTCGATGGCACAAATGGAAGGCAGATCCGACATCAGCGCTCGTCGGATAAGTGGATCGATCGTGTGCCGCATCTTTTCCGCGTGTTGAAGATAGTATTCGAGGAAGGTTAAATATGGCGAACGGCCTGTTGCCCACCTTCAAATTAGCGAGGACGCAGCATGTCTGAGAAGAAGGCACCTCAACGATGGGGCATAGCCAACATATACTCATCGTTCAACAATACGCTTGTCCACATTACAGACCTGTCCGGCGCCGAAACGATCTCGCGCAGTGCGGGTGGTCAGCACGTTAAGGCCGACCGTCTTCAAGGCTCACCTTACGCTGCAATGCAGGCGGCAGGTGCCGCTGCGCGAGTTGCCAAGGATAGAGGAATAACTGCCCTTCACATTCGGGTTAGAGCGCCCGGCGGACATAAGGCTCGAACGCCTGGACCGGGGGCTCAAGCGGCGATCAGAATGCTTGCCCGTGCAGGATTCAGGATTGGCAGAATCGAAGACGTAACGCCGATTCCACATGACGGAACCCGCCGACCGGGCGGCAGACGAGGCCGAAGAGTGTAGAATCTACACGACTCGCCCAGTGTGGGCTGATCAAGGCTTCAAAGATGAAGCGGCGAGTGCAGGCAAGAAAGAGCGCCATCCCGTCGTCTTTGAAGAAGTTGCTGAGAGCCCACTACAACTGGCGCTTGCAGAACTGTCTAAACCTTATAGTTTCCGAGAATTTCAGCAGCCCAGCAGTTCGTGAAATGCTGGCCAGCGATCTGACGAACCGCTACACTGCCCCCGACAAGTTCTACATGGGCACGAAGTACGTTGACCAGATCCAGACGGAGACCGAGGAACTAGCGAAAGATGTATTTCAGGCCAGATATGCCGACGTGAGGCCGCTTTCCGGCCATTCAACTGACATGGTTCTTCTGGCCGCGCTGAGCAAGCCGGGAGACAAAATCATGGTTGTCGGCAAAGCCTTCGGAGGATACCCAGGCATATCGGCAGACGGATTTCCGAAGATCTATGGGCTGCAGGTTTGCGAATTTCCGTTCGACAGTAGGCGATTCAATATAGACGCAGTAAATGCTCCTCAGGCAATAGAGCGCGAGTCTCCTAGGCTCGTCATCTTCGGCGCCAGTCTGATACTATTCCCGCATCCTGTTCGAGAATTGGCGACAACCTGTCATAATATCGGGGCGAAAATTGCCTATGATGGATCACACGTGCTCGGGCTGATAGCCGGAAGGCAGTTTCAAGACCCCCTTAGGGAAGGGGCGACCGTGTTGGTTGGCTCAACTCACAAGAGCCTCTTCGGCCCGCAAGGTGGCCTCATACTTGCCAATGAACACGCGGACGAGCTCCGCGCGGCCATCTTTCCAGGGATCGTTGATAACGCTCACTGGAACAGAATAGCAGCTCTGTACGTCGCTCTGTCGGAGGTAAAGAAATTCGGGCGACAGTACGCGAGCCAAGTTATCAAGAATAGCAAAGCGCTCGCCAAGGCCTTAGACGAGCACGGCGTCAGGCTAGTTGCCAAGGACAGTGGATTCACACAATCCCACCAAACGATCGTCGAAGTAACCTCCGAGGAGGAAGGTTCTCGACTCGCCCGCAAACTCCAAGATGCTAACATAATTGTAGACGTCGGCATCCGGATAGGCACGAGCGAAGAAACGAGGCGGGGGATGCGTGAATCGGAAATGGAGAGGATCGCGGAGCTAATCGCTCGCGTCTGGGTTGAGAACGAGGACCCGAGCAAAGTCCGGAAAGAAGTCGGGCGACTTAGGCGAGAGTTCTCTTCGATAAGCTACTGCTAGGATACTCTATAGCGGAGGATCGCTGCAATTCCTCCGAATGAGTCCTTCAGCATCACGCCTTCGTCGGTTTCGGTCGAGATTATTGCAACGTTCGCGTTCTGCTTCTCTGCGATGTCAACCAGCTCATCAACCAAATCCTTGCTCTCATCCACGTACAAGGCGTTTGAGTTACACTTCTTGCAGGGGGTTGAGAGCAGATCCTGCTCAAACTTCACCAAGCCGGCTTGAGGTATGAGGTGATCCTCCACGGTTCCGCAGTTCTTGCACTTCGCGTACACGTGAAGCATGTTCAGCTTCTCAGAAACCAGAAGTGTATCCACAACAGCTGTGTTGAGAAACTTGCGAACCTGTGTCTCCCCGTATACTCCCAGTCCTGTATCGTGGCCGATCTCGTAGAGGAATTTCTGAACGATTCGTTTCTCCTCCAGATACCTGACGCCTTTCAGTACATCCTGGCTCTTCGCGATTATTTCCTCAACGCCTTGTTGGCCGGTATACGAGGTGTCCACAGTGGCTAGGATTTTCTCTTTGAGCATGTAGTTCAGGTAGTCACCCTCAACGAAATCATGCTTCGTCGGCCCGGGTCCGCCGATGATCAGGCCCTTCAATCCCTCCTCCTTAGCGAGTAGATCATAGGAGTGTTTTCCGATTCTATGGAAGTAATCGTTCATCGCCTGTTCACGAATGCGCTCGAATCTTCGAGCCGATTGCCCTCCAGCCCGATGTTTGCCGGGAATGCCGGATGTGAACTCTTGGAGGACATCCAAACGCTGGCCTTTCACCATAGCCACAACGGCCTCCGCCGAGTCTATCACAATCACCCCGTAGGCATCTCGAACTCGAACCATGTCCATGAGCGGTTCGATAACAAAGCGTGCGTCACAACGGTACAGGTACACATTGATTGGTTCTGGAGGCTCAAGAACGTACGTCTCCATCCTTTCAGTTCCCGGACCGTCTCTCGGGATCGCTCCGCAGAATATCACGAGGCCGTTTTTCGGGGGCTGCTTGAAGAGCTTCAGCCTCTGAAGCGTCCTCTCAATTGCTTCCATGACGTTCTTCCGGGTGGTTCGGGACTTGATGTTCGTAGCTGTGCCGTATTCCTCGCGGAGGTTTCCCATTACCTCGTGAATCTTGCGGTCTGGTGGGACGTAGAGGCTGATGAGTTCAGTTCCCCGCCCTTCCTTCGAGGCGAGCATTTCCAATGTCCGTTTGAGCCTGAAACGCGAAACTGAATCCGAACTCGACTGGGACATTGGAATTTCCTTGTCGCATGGTAGCTTGCCGGATTTTAAATAGGTTGGTTAGCGAGATTGCGATGTAGCTCAAGAAATCAAATAACACTCAGCAAATAGTATCAGTCAAGGCGCAATTCTTGAAAGCCGTGATCAAACTGGGTGGCTTCGCCTTCTCGCTTCAGGAAACACCTCCACTGGTGGAAGCGTATGTGAAGCTGTTCAAGGAACTCGTCGGAGAGAACCACTTTGTAGTGGTGACGGGGGGCGGCCAGATGGCACGCTATTACATAAACGCTGCCAGAGAGATGGGGGTCCCAGAGTCGCTGTGTGATCACCTTGGCATTCTAGCCAGCCGGCTGAATGCTCGCCTGCTAGTTGACGGACTCGGAGAGTACGCATTCCCCGAAGTTCCCACAACCATCGACGAGTTGAAACATTACTTCGCGTCCGGGAAGATCGTTGCCATGGGTGGTCTGACACCGGGCCATTCCACCAACGCAGTCGCCGCTATCGCCGCTGAGACTATCCAAGCAGCCTTGTTCGTCAACGCGACTGATGTTAACGGAGTCCACACGACCGATCCCAGCAAGGACCGGAACGCGAAGAAACTTGATCAGGTGAGCGTTGAACAACTTGGCCAGATTCTCTCGAAAACTGACATCAGCGCAGGAGCCTACGAGCTCATGGACCCACTCGCTCTTCGGATTATTCAAAGATCAAAAATACCAACTGTCTTGCTCGACGGTCGGAACCCTGGCAACGTCCTCAAGGCCTTTCGCAGCGAGGCAACAGGCACACGCATAGTGCACGGATAGGGGATCACACTGGCAAGATTAACTGACATCTTTCAGTCCAAAGCCCAAGTGAAACTCCTGGAATACTTGCTCGACCACTCGGGTTCCCAGAAAGTATTCAACCAAGCAACATTGGCGAACTTTCTCGGCATGTCACCATCAACGGTAGCCCGAATCATCGAACCACTCGTGAAGGAAAAAATGGTGATCTACGACAGGTTCGACCAGGGAATGAAGATATTCGCTCTGAACGAGGCGGACGAGAAGACGAGAATGCTGATCGATTTCTATAGGAAGTTCAAACCGCTGTAATAATGCCGCTCCCCTAGCGCCCTATTGTGCGGGCTGCACATTCTGCTCTCTATTGGCGATCGCGCGAAACTTGTCCGCAAGAGAGTCGCAGATGAGGGAGCAAACTCGCCATTGGCGAAGATTATAGTTTATGCGGAGTTCTTCGAGTGCTTCTACGACTTTGTCTTCTTCTTCCGGTGTCAACACTTTTTTCCTGACTGGCCTCGTGCGCAATGGCTCTGTTCCTATTAAGCGTTCCCCGGATTTTCGAGACGAATCCGTGAACGTTTTCCAGCGCGATGTCGCCAAAGGCTGATGATGATCATCTGAAAATTCCATCATTGATCTCTTTGCGAGATTGCAGACAAGGAGTGCCGCGTGACTGATCTAGAAAGGTTTTAGTTGAGCACTCCGAATCCTGTGCAGAAGACTTCGCATGGAACCCGTTTTCTCTTTTGCAGCGGTCTACCTTTTGATCTGGGTAGCGATCTCAGTCGCTTGGCGGGTGTTCAACGGAGAGAAGTACGGCGTTTCTGGTTTACCTCTTTACTTGCTCTATCGAACGACGCGCTTGAACAGCTGGATCGACCGCGTCTCCCAAGTTCGACCGAAGGCATGGCGCACAATCTGGAACCTAGGTATTCTGACAGGAGTGGGTTCGATGGTGTTCATAACATATCAACTTGCGAAAAACCTCCTGAACTTGTCATTTAGAACCGAGCAGGCAGTGTCTGTTCAGCCCATTGTCCCCTTGCCGGGGTTAACCGTATCATTTGAAACTTTCCCCTACCTCGTTCTCGCGCTCTCTGTGGTCGTTGCATCCCATGAATTGGCTCATGGAATCGCGAGCCTCGTGGACCGCGTGCCGCTCAAATCGACCGGCGCATTCTTCGGCCACATCATAATGGGGGGATTCGTAGAACCGGACGAGGAAAGACTCAACGCTGCACAAAATACGACGAAACTGCGAGTGTTCGCGGCCGGATCCTTCACCAACGTGGTCTTGGGGATCATATGCGTATCGTTGCTGGCAAACTTCCCTGCCACAATCGCCCCATTCTATGACGTTGTGGGTTCAGGAGTTCAGATAGGAAGCATTCCGACGAATCTGCCAGCGCATGATTCGGGCCTTCAAGCGGATGATGTTGTGCTGAGCATTAATGGGACGCGGATTTCCGGTCTCGCCGATCTGCGAAGATACATGTCCAACGTAGCGCCTGGACAAGCGGTCGTCATAGCAACGCAGCGCGGCGATTTCCCTGTGATAACCGGGGCAGATCAGAATAACTCGAGCCGAGCTATAATCGGTATCAGCGACCTCACGGATTACATTCTGTACAATCCCAAACTACCGTTCTTGTCTAGCAGCTTTCCAGACATTCTTCTTCGCGCGGAGTTTTGGCTTTCCATCGTGCTCGTCAGCGTCGCACTCGTCAATATGCTTCCCATGTACCCATTTGACGGCGACAAGTTTCTGGACACGATTTTGAATGTTTTCGGAATTCGCAGGACCAAACAGATTCGAACGGTAGCAAACGCGGCGGCCTATTCGCTCCTGATTTTGAACGTTGGATTGTCGTTGCTCAGATTTGGCTTCCTGAGGTACTAGGCTTTGTCGAAGGCTCAGTGTACCTCCTGTTCATCAAAGGCAATCTACACTCGCGAGCATGAGGGCGTCTCATTCTGTTCGAAATGCTTCTGCAACGCACTCACGGAACGCGTCCGAAGAACCGTCACAGAGAATGAAATGCTCAAGTACGATGATCATATCGCGGTCGCGGTGTCAGGTGGCAAGGATAGCCTAACCTTACTTCAGCTGTTGGTCAGGCTAGAGGAGCGATTTCCTCGGAGCAGGATAACTGCGGTCAGCGTCGATGAAGGAATCGACGGGTACCGGGATGAAGCGCTCGACATAGCTCGAAAAGCCTGTAAAGCTTTGGATGTTGAGCAGTTGGTCGTATCGTACCGTGACCTCTTCGGAGTAACAACTGACGAGATCGCAGAGATGCACTTGAGCCAGACTCCGTGCTCGTACTGCGGGGTGTTCCGTCGAAAGGCCGTTAACAAGGCCGCAAGGATGGTTAGGGCTACCAAGATTGCGACGGCTCACAATCTTGACGATGAGGTGCAGACGGTTCTCCTGAACATGCTCCACGGAGATCCATGGCGAATAGT
>Ga0315268_10000491_pt1 | contig 46360 bp, 42 predicted proteins | sample C1_top_MG_FD_204535 | JGI IMG/M metagenome (GOLD analysis project Ga0315268, IMG submission 204535) | Sediment microbial communities from Yellowstone Lake, YNP, Wyoming, USA - C1_top | ecosystem: Environmental > Aquatic > Freshwater > Lake > Sediment | place: USA: Wyoming | collected 2017-08-01 | reverse complement strand
GAAACACTCCTCCAACCATGGAGAACATGTAGAAAGACTGCACCCATCCTGCCAGATTCTGTCCCGCATCTCCAGTGCCCTGCATGGTGGTTATGTCGGGAGGAGTGAAGTCGAGTTGTCCTGTGGATTGGGCAAAAACAACGGAAGCTTTTAAAACATAAAAAGATAAAGCCAGTAAAAACCCTTTCATTTTTATTTATATCGGAGCAATATCATTGCTTCCGCCAGTGGGTATCGCCGGGGTAGGCACATCCTGGGGAAGAGGTGACTGATTTTGCTGGTTTATATTTGTCGGCGGCACATACGGAGAAGTCGCAGTACAACTTATTGTGAGGCCGGAAAGAGTTAAGCCGTCAATTCTGCCATCAACTAAAGTTGTTACGGCAAAGTTTACGATAAGGAAGGCGCACAGGGCTATGAGTATCCCGATAACCGCGCCCGTGGCCATTCTCCTGCCGCTGGAAAATCTTTCTTCCGAACCGCCTGCGATAAGCATCATCATTCCGCCGATAACTATCATTATCGGCGCGAGTACGAAAAGAATCATGGTCATGCCGAAATAAATAACGCGCTGCCCAGTTTCAAAAATGTCGCAGGTTGTGCAGCTCGTCCCGCTGCATGAAACAAACGGGGGATTGCCGCCAAAATAAGGCAAAGAAACCTGAGCCGATGCGGCTAACGGCAGAAGCAGAACAAGCAAATAGAAAGCGGAAAAAAGAAAATAAGTTTTTTTCATTGCTATTGTTTAAGCAGCTGGTTTATCTGGTCCTGCGCTTGGCCGAAAATTTTTGACGGGTCGGCGCGGTTAACCAAAACATTCGTGATGGCATCGTTAAATATCGAATTTACCTGAATTTCATCGGGTTCTTTCCATGACCTCGCGGTTAAAGCCTGTTTCGCGAATACCCCCATTGAAGCATCATTTATTTTTTGGCTTATAAGATCGCGCAGTGCCGGTGGCTGGCCGGTAGCGGTTGAATATTGACTGGCGATTTGCGGCTGGGTTGCCATGAAAACCGCGAAATCCCATGCCCAGTTCGAGTTCCGGCTTTGCTTGGAGACCGCCAATCCCCAGTAATCGGCATAATTCACCGCATTGGACGTATCGACTTGCGGGATAGGGGCAATGCCAAATCTCAAAAACGGGCTTTTATTCTTTATTTTCTGGATATCCGAATTGTACGCAAAGATCATCGCGGCGTTGCCGGAAGAAAAAGCGTCAATGTCGTTTTTCTGAGTTTCATTCCAGGTGTAGTAATCGGAAGAAGAGTCGGCGAACTGAAGATAAAATTTGAAAGCGGCGGTTCCCGCATTGCTTTCAGTTATGGAAGCGCTTGAACCGGAAGTCTTTCCCCATCCGTTTTGAAGCATAAGAACATTCAGAACATCAACCGCGTTGGTAACGGTTTTCTGCGAACCGCCGATGGCTGCGCCGGCTTTCGTTATCTGGCCGTTCGAAGAAATTTTTTTCAGCTTAAGTATGTCGCTTTGAAATTCCTCCCATGTCGCAGGAGGAGTGACTACGCCTCCCTGGTCGAAAATATCTTTGTTGTACACCAGAGAAAGCGTGTCGAAATAAAGCGGCAACGCATAAACTTGTCCGGCTGCCGAGCTCGTACCGCCCAGAACGAAATCTTGCCCGGCTTCCGTCGGGAAGAGATTATCCATCTGCCCGGCGCTGAACTGCGAAGCCGTTGCCGGCAAAATAAAACCGGCTTTTTTCTCCATCGCGCGGTTATGGACAGGAAATACATCGGGACCCTGGCCGGAAGCGAGAGCGCTCAAAAGATTATTTTCGTAATTGTCTTCGCCGACCTGCACATATGTAACTTTTACATTAGTGCGCAATTGGCTGTAGCTTGCCATGATTCCCCCGACATCGGCGCTTTTATCGAATCCCCAGACGGTCAGCTGAATCGGAGCATTTTTACTCGGCTGCATGTTGAAAAAAATCAGCGCTATTACGACTACGGCCAAAAATGCGCCGACGCCAATCATCATTATTTGTTTCTGAGAGAGGTTCATTAGACGAACAAATTACTAATTGCTTATTGCAAATAGGATTAACTAAATAATACCAAATGATTGGCTATTTGCTACCTGCCATATGCCACATGTTGTTATATAACCACTATACCCGCCAATTTGTCGCCGGACTTGAGGTTCATTATCCTCACGCCCTGGGCCGAGCGCCCGGTCATCCTGACTTCCGAGAGTTTGGTGCGTATAACCTGTCCCTTTTCGGATAAAGCGAGAAGTTCTACCTGTTCCGTGATTATTTGAGCCGTAACAAGCTGCCCTGTTTTTGTAGTGATGTTCGCTGTTTTTATTCCGGAGCCGCCGCGGTTCTGAAGCTTGTATTCCTTGAGCGGCGTTTGCTTCCCGAAGCCGTTGGACATCACAACCAAAACTTTAGCCTCTTTGGTTTCTCCTTTTATTATATCAAACCCGGCAACTTCATCGTTTTTCTTCAGGCGGATAGCGCGTATTCCCGCTGCAGTCCTGCTCATCGGTCTGGCCTGTGTTTCCTTGAAGCGTATGGCCTGGCCGTTTTTCGTCCCGAGAATTACCTGATCGTTTCCGCTTGAAAGGCGTACCCATTTAAGGCTATCTCCTTTTTTAAGAGAAATGGCGATGATGCCGGTGCGCCTGATATTCTTAAAGTCATCGAGAGAAGTTTTTTTGATTACGCCGTTTCTGGTGACCATTATCAGATACTTTCCTTCGGCATTCTCGCCTTTGTCGCTGTAATTTACTACGGCGCTTACGTTTTCTTCGGAAGGCAGTTCGAGGAAATTATGTATGGCGCGGCCCTTGGATGTGCGGCTGGCCGGCGGAATTTCATAGACCTTGGTCTGGAAAACGCGTCCGCGGTCGGTGAAGAAAAGAATATTGTCGTGCGTCCGCGCGCCAAAGAACTGCGCAATAAAGTCTTCTTCGCCGACGTCGGAACCGATAAGTCCTTTGCCTCCGCGCTTCTGCGCTTTGAAAGCGTCGGGCGGCAGGCGTTTTATGTATCCGCTGGCGGAAAGGGCGACAACTGCTTCTTCTTGCGGAACCAGGTCCTCGTCGCTGAATGTTTTTATGCCTCCCGCGACCACCGCGGTTTTTCTTTCTCCGCCGTATTTTTCCTTAAGCTCTTTAACTTCGGCTTTTATTATATTTACGATTTTTGCCGGGTTCTTGAGTATCAGTTCGAGTTCTTTTATAAGCTCCATTTTTTCTTTGAGCTCATCATCGATTTTTTTTCTTTCGAGCGCCGCCAGCGTCTGGAGCCTCATTTCAAGAATTGCGCTTGCCTGTACGTCGCTCAATTTGAATTGTTTTACCAGGTTTTGATGAGCGTCATTCCTGTCTTTTGATTTTTTGATAGCCGCGATTATTTTGTCGATAACGGCGAGCGCTTTGGCGAGGCCTTCGAGTATGTGCGCCCGTTCTTTTGCTTTCTTTAAATCGAACTCCGTGCGGCGTTTGATTATTTTTTTTCTGTGTTCAAAATAGGCCGATATTACGTCTTTGAGAGTCATCAGCTGCGGCTGAATTCCGTCGGCAAGCGCAATCATATTAAGGTGGAAGTGTTTCTGAAGGTCGGTGTACTGGTAAAGCTGGTTCAATATTTTTTGCGGATTCGTGTCCGTTTTCAGCTCAATGACGATGCGAAGGCCTTCGCGGTCGGATTCGTCGCGTATGTCGCGTATACCTTCAATCTTTTTGTTCTGGACCAGTTCGGCCATGTGTTTGATCAGCTCGGATTTGTTCACCTGGTATGGAATTTCGGTGATGACGATGTCGAACTGCCTGTTTTTCCTTTCCTGTATGTCGGTTTTGGCGCGGCAAAGAATGGGGCCTCTGCCGGAATTGTAAGCTTCGCGGATGGCTTTCTGGTCGAAGATTATTCCGCCCGTAGGAAAATCCGGACCTTTTACGAATTTCAAAAGGTCATCGGTGTCGGCGTCCGTGTTGTCCGCGAAATGAAGAACGGCGTCGGCAACTTCGCTCAAGTTGTGCGGCGGAATATTGGTGGCCATTCCGACGGCGATGCCTACGGTGCCGTTAAGCAGAAGATTGGGCAGCTTGGCCGGAAGAACTTTTGGTTCCTGGCGGGTGGCATCATAGTTAGGCTGCCAGTCGACAGTTTCCTTTTCGATGTCGAAAAGCATTTCTTCGCTTATTTTGGAAAGCTTGGCTTCCGTGTAACGCATGGCTGCCGGAGAATCGCCGTCTATCGAGCCGAAGTTTCCCTGGCCTGTGATAAGCGGGTAGCGCAACGACCAGCTCTGTACCATTCTTGCCATTGCGTCATAGATGGAACTGTCTCCATGCGGGTGATAGCGCGCCATTGTCTCGCCGACGACATTCGCCGACTTCCTGGTTTTTGCAAGATGCGTAAGGCCGCTGTCCCACATGGCCCAGAGTATGCGGCGCTGTACCGGTTTCATGCCGTCGCGCACGTCCGGCAAGGCGCGGCTGACGATAACCGACATTGCGTAATCAATGTACGCTTCCTGAAGTTCTGTTGTTATTTCCCTTCTTTCTATGCTCATTTTATTTATTCGGTGTTATATCGTAGTTTTTCGGCTGGCGGATCGTGTTAATCAAAGAATTAAGCGTTTTACCCGCCATTTCCGCTACTGTTGCCAATCCCGTCTTAAAAGTTCCCCAAAAAGTGAAATTTTGTTCGGCATTTTGTTCGGTCTGCTGCGGCGCGCCTGTCGGTCCCACTAATGAATTAAAATATTTCATCCAGAAAAAAACAACTATGAACATTAATATTCCCGAAATCAAGAAAAGCCACCGGCGTTTGATATGTTCCTCGCTCTCCCGCAATTTGTTGATGAAGTCATATATTTTGTTCATGCGCTCTTAAGGGCAACAGCTTTGTTTTTAAGGTTTTCCAGATCCTTCTTCTTGAAAACGAATTTTTCCTGGATTTCCGCTTTTTGTCCCAGCGCCTTGGCTAGAGAATCGGGTTTTTTTGAAAAGCTCTGGATGACCACCGATGGCTCCAGTTTTTTGGAAAACTTGGCGGCAGCTTCATCCGAAAAAAAATGTTCGCCGACGGGAATGAAAAGAATATCCTGTTCGCTGAGTTCTTCGACTATTTCAGGTTCAAGGTTATCCGACGCATGTCCCAAAAAAACGAAACTGATATCTTCCCATTTGACCAGATAGACCGTTTTCAAAAATTTGTCGGTAGATTCCTTGGCAACAGACCAGCCTTGTATATGTATGTCTTTGAATTCATATTCACCCGGGAATGAAACCTCGTTTATCGCGGGGGGCTCCGAGTCCGGAAGCGTCAGAGTTTTCAAAATGACATCGGCCTTGAGGCGGTTGTTGTTCGGGTCCACAAGCAAGGAAGTGTCCCCGCTTTGCAGCCTGAAGCATCCATCCCCGAAGTAATTGATTATCATAACGGGCTTATTTTACCTCAAAAAACGCCGGATTTCAATGGATGAAAATAAAAAAGCCCGATGAATATCGGGACATTTTTACCGCATATTTTATTGTCCGATTATGGTGCTATTTCTTTTATGTTGAAGTTTGTGACTTTCAGGATTGTTTGGAAAGACGATTGCGCCTGTATGGTTCCGTTGCCAGCTCCCACGCAGGAGAGAGTATAGGACGTGGTTTGCCTCGGAGAGACTGTCACGGAACCCGTTGCGCCGCCCGAACCAATGTTGCCGCCGGTTGATGCGGCTACGGAACATGAAGTTGTCTTGGTGCAGTTCCAGTTGAGAGAAGACGATTGCGGAGGAATTATTGTCTGAGGATTTGCGGAGAATGTGCAAACGGGTTTTTCATAAACCGTCAGAGACGTGTTAAATGTTCTTGTTCCTCCGTTTCCCGTGCAGGAGAGAGTGTAATCCGTTGAACGCGTGGGGGAAACATTGTAGCTTCCGTTTCCAGTGAATGAAGTTCCTTGAGCGGCACTGAGCGAACAAGAATTGTCGACATTGGAACAACTCCATGAAAGCGTTGATTGGCTGCCCTCCACTATTTGCGAAGGGGACGCGGAAAAGTTGCTGCATGAAGGCGGTTGATAGACGGTGAGGGTCGCGGTTGAAGGGGCCGATGTGCCGCCGGCTCCAGTGCAAACGACTGTGTAAGTAGTTGTTTGCGACGGATTTACGCTAGTAGAACTATTGGGGCTGACGGTGCCGATGCCGTTGTCTACAGTACATGAATTGGCATTACTAGAAGTCCATGAAAGTGTTGCGGGCGTGCCCAGAGCGGTCGATATCGGCGATACTGTAACGCTGGTTATAGTGGCGGGTGGAGTCGCGTTGACATTGACGGTAATCGGGAATGATGCTGTCCCTCCCGCGCCGACGGCAGTGAGATTATATGTTGTTGTCTTGGAGGGACTGACGCCAAATTGCTGCCAAGATTTGGCGCCGCCGCTGACAAAGTTCGGGTTGTTGGTAGTGTTGCCGCTCATGCTGGTAATCGGCACGGAACCTATTCCATTGTCCATTGTGGCAGAATCAGCATTCTGGCATCCCCAGACAAGAACCGATATTTGGCCCTGATTGATGGTGGCGGGGCTTGGATTAACAGCGCAGTCGGGGAGCGGCACAGGTTGCGGGCATCCCGAATCGGGAGGAGCGTAAGTCGGAGCGCTGCATGAGCCTCCATAGAAAGCGGTACAGTTGCCCGCATCATCGTATTGCGTACAAACTATGTCCCCCTGCCATGTTCCGCTGTACGCCTGTCCGCAGGAATTCAGCGGACCGTAACAAGTGCCGCCGGTTGTCGGCGATGTCTGTATAACGGTTCCTACCGCGGCAGCCGGAATACTATTACTACTGTTGCAATCACCTCCGGAAGACGGCAATCCAACACCGGTACCCAAGTCAAAAGCGCTGTTAATGCCTCCTCCTGCGACCGCGCCGACGACAAATTTGGTCAGGCCGGAAGCGCACGGCATAATGGCATTGACTACAAGTCCTGTAACCACGGAAACCGCGATAGCGCTGGCGGAAAGTCCTACGCCACTGGCAAGCGTACTAAGGGCTCCTATGGCAATAGGCGCAAGAACAAAGGCAGCGCCGATTAAAGCTATTGTTCCTATGTTGTCCGCAATGAATCCCACTGCGTCGGAAATAACGCTTCCAACAGCGTCTGCTACGCCGCCAAAAACACTTCCAACAGCATCTGCGACGGCGCTGACGGCTCCGCCTGCATTAGCCGTGTGTATGGGCACGAAATAAAAGAAAACCGCTATCGTTACGAATAAAGCAAAATATTTATTGGAAAATATTTTTTTCATTAAAACAACAAGTGCGTTTTTTTATGTTTATTTTCCTGTTTGCAGATGATAAGCCCTGACTAAAATATCGGTTTTAAGTATGGCCCAGGTAACGGTTGCTACGGCAACGGCAACGGCAACCAAAGTAATTATCAACCCTTCACGGCGATATTTCTTTTCTATCATTAAGGCAATGCCGAAGATTAGTCCCGATAATACGTTTAGCAGTGAAATTACAAGCCCTATCCAAAACCATTTTTTACCCAATTTGAATTTGTCGGTCGCAGATGCTTCCGCGCGGCTCGGAACGTTTTTTTGGTCCATATGTTTAATTTATTAATGGAGTTTTAATTTGTAACTTGACCTTGAAATTATTATAACATTTCATTTTTGATTCCAGCGCGCTGCGATGTGCATTACTTTATCCAAAAATATAAAAGAGCGTTTAACCGTAACCGGCCAAACGCTCTTTAAAGTGCGAATCTTTTTACCTTCATCTTGTTTTTATGCCGACCCGGCCAGGAAGGTTTCCACAACCTTTTTAGCCAAAGCCGCGGCCTCTTCTTCCGGCGGATCCAAGCTCAGTTGCGTGATGACGCTGAAGAACTTGCCGCTATCCCACTGGTAAATCACGACAGGCTTGTCTCTGGAGGGGTAGATTATATCCCATTCCGTTGCCATTAGCGTGCGGCGGGTAAGCGGTATGCCTCTCCACGGCGCAATGAGCATTTCTATGTACACGCTGTCGGGGTTCGGCCTCTTGTCTGCTTCCACCAGGGAATATCCATTTTCCGCAAGGATGCTCTTTACGGTCCTTATGTACCCATCCCTGAATTGCAGCGAATACTCGTCGGGCTTTTCCTGCGGTTTTCCAATGTAGTACAGGAGATGGCCCCAGTCCATCGGTTTGCCCCACATGTTGAAGTCATGGATTACCACCTTATAGTAGATGGTTTTGTTGACGTGAAGCGGTTTCAGGTCTGCCTCGGTGGCATTCCGTAGACCGGTTTCACCCAACATGCCGGCGCATCCCGAAAGCAGGAGAAGCGCTACAGTTGACGCTACGGCTAATATCTTTCTCATCTGACGCCTCCGTTGAAGGTAAAGTGAACGGTAAAACCGTTGTTTTTCAAATCGACTAAGCTTGATAGCTCAGTCAAACCAGCCTAAATTATACACCAACTTTTGTGAAAAAGTCAAGGGGGGATTTAATTGAGGCTAGTACCTGATTTCTCCCGTAAATAAAGCGTAATTTATCCCCGGTGCTTCAAAATTTATAGCATCCATTTTTCCGTCCGGCGTAATTATGCCAGCCGAATCGTAACGGCCGTTGATTAAAATCGGAGTTTCCAGCCAAACCGCTTCAATTTTTCTTAAGTTGTCAGTCATATACAGATAATTTTTAAGGCCTTTGGAAATCCAGCGGTTACTGGATACATTGGAGATAAATTGAGCGCCCGAATATTTTAAGTCTTCCACTTCGTCAGGATAATGGATTTCAACGCAAATCAAAGAGGCAAAATGCAAATCCCCGTTTTTAAGCAATTTCCTTTTTCCGGGGGAAAGACTGTAAATTTTATTAAAAATCGCATCTCTGTAATCCGGTTTTGGATTTACGTTAAGCGAGTAAATTATGTTTTCCGCCCATGAATAGTAAAAAGGCCTCCAATCGCCGAACGGCCAATAGTCACTTCCAAAAGTGAGGTGCGATTTGTCATAAACATCAACCAATTCGCCATCTTTATTGAATAAAAGCGTACTGCTGTATCTTTCATTGTTTCTTACGGCAATGATTGTGGCCGCCAGGGAAACGTTTAATTCTTTTGCCAGTTTCCGATACGCCTTTATCAGAATTCCATTGTCCGAAATATTAAATTTTTTCAATGCTTCTTCATCGGCGTCATTTCTGATTTCCATATCAATCATGTACTCCGGCAGAATCAAGATATCCATTTTTTTATTTATTAAATCGTTACGCAAAAGGTTTAATTTTTCATTGATCATTGTATCTGCCAATTTTTTTTCGCTGTCCGTAAAAACATTATTCTTAAAAATCAAAAAGTTTGCGTCAAATTCTGAATTATTCGAAACAAGACCGACCTTCAAGACATGCCGCTGATTATTGTAGTAATCAGCATTTTTACGAAGTTCATTCCGAGAAACTCCCAAGCCGGCTGCGATGAAAACAATGGCAATCATCGCAACAATGGACGCGGCAGACAGGTTTTTTGTTTTATTTGCTATTTTTACGCCAAGGCCGAGATTAATCGCGATTATCGCAATTAAAATGTTTATCAATATCGCGAAAAAACTTAATGAATTTAATCCGTCAATATGCGCTATGCCGACAAACGGGGAGCTGCCGAATATATTTCCGACGTTGCCGAAATAAACCGGCACGAAGGAATATTTTGCTTGGAGGTTTTCAAAGAAAATCCATAAAAATGGAGATGACAGAGTTACGATTGCCTTGTGGAAGTCCAAACCAAAACGGCTGTTTATCCAAACACCCGCTTTTTTAAGCAAAAAGATAACAGCGGGAAAGCCCAAAAAAATAAAAATAGACGCGATAAATCCAAAAGGCTCAAAGAGGAAATAAAATACCGCAATTGAAAAAATGATTTTAAAAAGAAAAACGCCACAAAGTAAACGCCATAATTTTTCTTCTCTTAAAATAAAAATAAAAAGCGGCGCCAGAAAAATAAAGCCGAAAATATAGGAAAAATTAAAAGAGGCGAACGCCAAAATCCCTAAAAGAGACGAGAGAATGCTTAAAAACATCAACTAATTATAAATTAATAAGTTCAGCGGGTACAAACCGGCGCATGCGGTTATGTTGTCTATTTTTCTGCGCAATTTGCTTTATCGGCGCTATTCCTTTATAATGAGCGCAATGTTAACTAAACGCGTAAAATCTAAAGTAATCAAAGAATCGCAGCGACACGAAAAAGACACCGGTTCCGCCGAAGTGCAGGTTTCCGTCCTTTCGAGGCAGATAGACGAACTTGCGGCTCATCTCAAAAAGAATCCGAAAGACCAGCACTCGAGACGCGGACTTTTGAAAATGGTCAGCCAGAGGCGTAAATTTCTCGGCTATTTGAAGGAAACAAAACCGGCAGTCCACGCGAAAATCGCGAAGAAACTCGGGCTGGCGAAATAATGGCTAACGGCAAACAGTTTACGGCTGTTGGCTGAGACTGAAAACAGAATTATATGAAGACAAGCAGCAGTAGCATTCATGCGGACCAAAGAGTTGGCATTTTCATCGACGTCCAGAATCTTTATCATTCCGCGAAAAATCTCTACCGCGGACGGGTTAACTACAAAGAACTCATTAAAACTTTGGTTGCGGGACGCCAGCTTATCCGCGCCGTGGCTTACGTAGTCAAAAGTGAAACAGCCGCGGGCGAAGCCGCGTTTTTCGAAGCCTTGGAGAAAGAAGGACTTGAGCTCCGCTGTAAAGACCTTCAAATCTATCCGGACGGCACAAAAAAAGCCGACTGGGATGTTGGCATGGCAGTTGACGCCATCAGAATGGCGCCGTTCTTGGACTCCGTGATACTTGTCACGGGCGACGGAGATTTCTGCCCGCTGGTGGATTATCTCAAATGGGGAGTTGGCCGCCTGGTGGAAGTAGCCGCTTTCAAGAGAAGCGCTTCGGGCAAGATTCAAGAAGCTGCCGACAGGTTTATAAACATAGAGGAAATACCGAGAGTTATTATCAGAAAATAGAATCCAGAATCTGGAAATCAGAATCCATAAAATAAAAAAACAAACTTACTACCTATACTATGGCAATACAAAGAAAAAAATATTCCACGCAAGTTGGAGGAAAAGAATTGACGGTTGAAATATCATCGCTCGCGGAACAGGCCAACGGCGCCGCACTCGTGAAATACGGCGAAACTTCGGTTTTGGTTACGGCGGTCATGGGAGTGACGGAAGGAAAGTTCAATTATGTTCCGCTCAAAGTTGATTACGAAGAGCGTTTTTACGCCGCCGGAAAAATAATCGGAAGCCGCTATATCCGCCGCGAAGGCAGGCCGTCCGACAATGCCATACTTTCCGCCCGTCTCGTTGACCGCGTCATCCGTCCGCTTTTTGACGAAAGAATCAGGCGCGACATGCAGGTTGTGGCAACCGTTCTTTCCATAGACGAAGAAAACGACCCGGATTTCGTGGGCATGATAGGCGCTTCGGCCGCGCTTGGGATTTCCGATATGCCTTGGAACGGACCGGCTGCCGGAATCAGAATCGCAAAAATAGACGGACATTTAATCATCAACCCGACTGTTTCGCAACTGAATCAGCCAGGCTGCGATTTTGAAATGTTCGCCGCCGGGCCGAAGGGGAAAATAAGCATGATAGAACTTGGAGGCAACGAGTCGGATGAAAAAGACGTCCTGGCTGCCTGCATTCTGGCTCAGGAAGAAATAGACAAACTCATCGCTTTCCAGGAAACGATAATAAAGGAGAATGGAAAAAAGAAAGCGGAACTCGCTTTATTCGAAGTTGAGCCGGCTTTTCGCGCCGTCGCCGAAAAGTTCCTCGCCGAGAAAGTCGAGGACGCCGTTTACAAGCCGAATAAGCTTGAATACAACGAAGCCATGGCCAGATTCCGCGTGGAATATTTGGCGCACCTCAAAGAAAATTCGGAAGAATTTGACGAGCGCTCAGCCGATTTCGTCTGGGAAGATTTCATTAACGGAGTCGTTCACAAAAACATTTTGGAAAACGAGAAGCGTCCCGATGGCAGGAAGCTCGATGAAATAAGAAAACTCGACGCAGAAGTAAAACTTTTCGAAAGGACTCACGGTTCGGCTCTTTTCGTCCGCGGTAACACGCAGGCTTTGGCGGTAACCACTCTCGCCGCTCCCGGCGCCGAGCAATTCATTGAAACAATGGAAGTGACCGGCAAAAAACGGTTTATGCTGCACTACAACTTCCCGTCATATTCGGTGGGCGAAACAGGTTCGTTCCGCGGGCCGGGACGGCGCGAAATCGGGCACGGCTCTCTCGCAGAAAAAGCATTGCGTCCCCTGATTCCTTCTTCGCAAGAATTCCCGTACACGATCCGCGTCGTTTCCGAAATACTCTCATCCAACGGTTCTTCTTCCATGGCTACCGTTTGCGCTTCAACTCTTTCGCTGATGGACGCCGGCGTGCCGCTTAAGAAACCGGCTGCGGGAATCGCGATGGGCATAATTACGGACCAGCACGGCAATTACAAAGTGCTGACCGACATTCAGGGACCTGAAGACCACTTCGGCGACATGGATTTCAAAGTTGCCGGAACCAAAGACGGCGTTACTGCGGTTCAGCTTGATGTCAAAATGGACGGACTGACTTCCGAGATGATTGAAAAAACTTTGGCGCAGGCGAAAGAAGCGAGACTGAACATTCTTCAGTTCCTCGGCGGAATTCTGGCGGCTCCGCGCGCCGAACTTTCCAGTTATGCCCCGACCATTTTCCAGTTCAAGATAGACCCCAGCAAGATAGGAATGGTTATCGGGCCCGGCGGCAAAATGATAAACGGCCTTATTGAAAAATACGGACTGGGCGGCATTGATATAGACGACGACGGAAGCGTTTTCGTTTCCGGAACGGACCGCGAAAAAGCCATGGCTGCTTTGGATGAAATAAAAGCGCTGACCCGCGAATATAAAGTAGGCGAGATAGTCGAGGGGAAAGTTTTCAAAATTCTCGACTTCGGCGCCATCGTTGATTTGGGCGGAGGCAATGACGGCATGATACACGTATCGGAACTCAAAGAAGGCTTTGTAAAAAACGTGGAGGAAGTCGTCAAAGTCGGCGATTTCGTGCGCGCAAAGATAATCCGCGTGGACAAAGACGGCCACATAGGTCTTTCGTTGAAGCAGATGACGGACGGCAAGTAACCGCCGACAAGACTGTAGTCATTGAATATCACTCTTGCTATAATCAGAGTGATATTTTATTTCAATGGAGCAGAATCAATCTTCAACAAGCGGTAACGGGTTTACCGCGCATGTCCCGCCGCCTCCGTCGGAGGTTACCGTGCGGACAATGGAATCCGACATTGCTTCAATGGCGGCAAGCGGCGGAGCTTCGCCAAAGCCAAAGCCGGTAAAGTTTTCCCACAAGACAGACCAGGATGAAAATACCGGGCCATCCGGAGTCTCCGGGGCGCCGCAGTCTACGCAGGCAACGCCCGGATTTTTTTCAGGCAGAGCGTTTTTGATATTGTCGCTGTCGGCTCTTTTAATAGTTGTTTTCCTTGCCGGCTATTACGTTCTCTATCCTCTTTTAAACCCACCCGAACAGGCGGTTACCAAGAGTCCGGCAGACACCTCGGGAAACGCAAACGGAATCGTCGAACACAAATCTTTTTTTGGCCAGCCGACAGACGGAATTTTTACGCTGGACATTCCTTTGCAAATTGAAGGATTGCAGGCCGACCGCGACCAGGTAAACTCTTTTATAAGCGGACTCTCCGGAACATTTTTTGAAATTAAAACGGAAAACAGCCTCGGGAAGCCAATTTCCGCCGGCGATTTCTTTAATCTGATTGGCGCGAACATAATGGATAAAAGTTCTTTCGACACCAGCTTTGAAAAAGATTTCACCATATTTTTATACAAAGACAAAAATAATCTTTGGCCGGGATATGTTCTCCAGATAAAATCAGGAGAAAGCCGCATTTTTCTCCAGACTCTCGTTCAATCAAAGGTGGAAAGCGCATCAACAAGCTTAAGCAACCTTTTTTTGAATCAAGTGGGAACGGCCGGGGCGCAATTTCAAGATGAAATACTCAGTGGTCAGCCGATAAGGGCTATGGACTTTTTCGGCCCTACCAGCACGCTCGCTTACGGATGGTTTTTCAATAAATATCTGATTATAAGCACATCATTGGACGGCATGAAGCAGGCAGTGCTTCATTTCTAGACACTTATTTTTTCAGGAACGCTTCAAGCTTTTTGAGAGCTATCCTTCTCATTGAAAATTTTTTCTGTTCTTTGACGGACATTTCGGCATTGGTTTTTTTGCTTCCTTTCGGGATAAAAACGGGATCCCATCCGAAATCTGTTTTCCCGTGCGGACGCGTTGCAATCCTTCCCTCCATTTTACCTTCAAACATTTTTAATTTCTTGCCGTCGTAAAGTCCGAAGCAAACCTCGGCTGTTGCCTTTCTGTTTTGTTCGTCCAAAAGCTTGCAAAGTCCGTCGTTGCCGAGTTCTCCGAGGAACCATTTGATAAGCGGGCCCGGAAGCCTGCCTAGTGCGTGGAATGTCAGTGAAACATCTTCGACGAGAACGGGAGATTTAACTTTTTTATAGGCCTCCTTGGCTTTATGCTCCACTATTTTTTTGAGATCTAGCGACTGCACTTCATCAAGGTCTATTTTTTTATGCAGAACCGGCCGCTTAAGATGTCGCTTGAGTTGTTCAGTTTTGGCAATATTGCCGGTTATGAAAGTTATCTTGTCCAATTTCATTTTCGTTAAATAAAAAACGCCATTGCGGCGTTTTTTTGTTTATTGGTTATTGCGCGCGAACCTTCGCTTTTATCTCATTAAGAAGTTTTTTATCCTCAGAGAGTTTCTCGCAGGTTTTTTCCATGCCGACTCCTATTTTTTCGCCGTTGAAAGAATAAGATGCGCCGGCTTTGGTGACCACGCCGGCTTTGATGGCCGCGTTGAGAACGTCGGCTTCGAACGAGATTCCTTTGCCGTACATAATATCAAATTCGGCGAGCTTGAACGGAGCGGCAACTTTATTCTTCACAACTTTTATTTTAACCCTGCTGCCGACTACTTCTTCTCCTTTTTTGACCTGGGCTATGCGGCGCACGTCCAGACGCACAGATGAGGCGAATTTGAGAGCGAGGCCTCCCGGAGTCGTTTCGGGATTGCCGAACATTATTCCGATTTTCATTCTTATCTGGTTTATAAAAATTATCATTGTCTGGCTCCTCGCGGAAAGAGCGGTGAGCTTGCGAAGCGCCTGCGACATCATTCTCGCCTGTCTGCCCATGTGCTGTTGTCCCATATCGCCTTCGATTTCGGCTTTCGGAGTGAGCGCGGCAACGGAGTCCACTACGACGACGGAAATCATTTCAGAACGCACGAGGCTTTCAAGAATATTCAAAGCTTCTTCGCCGTTGTCAGGCTGGGATATTAAAAGGTCGTTTATTTTTACTCCGAGCCGGGCGGCATATTCCGGGTCCAGTGCGTGTTCCGCGTCTATGTAAGCGGCTTTCCCGCCCTGCTTTTGAGCTTGAGCTACGACATTAAGGGCAAGCGTCGTTTTGCCGCTTCCCTCGGGACCGAATATTTCTATGACGCGTCCCCGGGGCAATCCGCCTACGCCGAGAGCTATATCAAGCGAAAAAGAACCGGTCGGTATGACCGATACGTTCACGTGGCGGACATCGCCGAGCTTCATTATCGCTCCTTCGCCGTATTTGTCCTGGAGAGACGCCATCAATGTGTCTATATTCTCTTTTGCGGTTTCTTTTGCCTCCTCTTTTTGTTTTTTTGCCGCCATTTTTAAGTGATCAATTGTTTATTATCGTTTTCGACACGACTATTATACCTTATTGAATTATTTTCAAAACCCCGGGATTTTCGGCGTTTCTGCCGGCTTATCGGCCGTGCTGGTTGCAGGTCTGTAATCTATTTGCCTTATCAGTTTCGTTTCTTTGCCCAGGAATTTTTTGGCGGTTATTTCCATCGTGTTTATGCCTGGCTGCAGAGAAACATCTTTTTGCCAATAACCGTTTTTCTGAATATCGACGCGCTCGCCGTTGATTCTCAGTTCGTCGCCGTTGGAAATTTTACCCGAAATGGAAACCGAGCTTGCATCGACAATAACCATATTTTCCGAAGGATATGAAACCGTTACATCCGGTTTACCGGATATTTCATAGAATCTGAAACCGGCGTACAGAACCAAAACGGCGGCGATTCCTCCCATGAGGAAATATCTGCCGACGGGCTTTTTTGAAAACCTGTTTTTTGGCAATTCGTCCATTTTGCCGGAATTTTTTTCATCAGACAGTTCCTTCATATGCTCCCATGCTTCATTGGAATCGAAATCGAGAACTTCGCCCAGTTTCGAAAGATAGCCTCTTAAGTACGGGTAAGACGGCAGGCGCTTGGGGTCGCCGGAGAAAATGCCCTCAAGGTGCTTCAATGAAACGCCGGTTAATTCGGACAGGCGCTTCATGCTGAATCCGCGTTCGCGGGTCCGTTCATTTAAAAAATTTGCAAATTCGGAGTGTTCCATAAGATAAGAATCTAGAATCTAAAATGCGGACTAACTACACAATATATTCTACTACTTTATTACGATGTTTTATTGCGGAAAAACGTCTTTGCCCAAATATACATCGCGCGCTTTGGCGCCATCTCCGGGCCCGATGATTCCTTTTTCTTCCATGAGGTCGAGAAGTCTTGCAGCCCTTGCATAGCCTACTTTAAGCCGGCGCTGGAGAAGAGAAGCAGATGCTTTCTGTGCCTGCCTTACCACCTCCACGGCTTCATCGTACATTTCATCACTGTCTTCATCAAGCGAGTCGTCGAACATCGGGAACATGTTTCCGTTACCGTTGCCATTTTCCGCAGAGAACTGAATTTCATCTTCGGATGCCGAGTTGTTATCGCGTATGAAATCGGAAACTTTCCTTATTTCTTCTTCGGAGATGTAAGCACCCTGAATACGCTTCGGTTTTGAAAGTTCCGAAGATATAAACAGAAGGTCTCCGGCTCCGAGAAGTTTTTCGGCGCCCGAGGTATCGATGATGGTGCGCGAGTCTATCTGGCTTGCAACCTGCAAAGCGATGCGGCTGGTAATGTTCGCCTTGATGAGTCCGGTGATTATTTCTACGGACGGGCGCTGAGTGGAAAGCACGAGATGTATGCCCGTGGCTCTGGCCATTTGCGCCAGCCGGACAACCGAACCTTCCACTTCGCGCCCGTATGAAGTCATCAGGTCTGCCAGTTCGTCGACTATTATCACTATATAAGGCAGCGGCTGCGGAGCATCCTCTCCTTCACTTGCGCCCTTCTCCTTTATCTTGGTATTGTAGCTTTTAATATCGCGGTTCCCCGATTTCTGCAAAGTCTCGTATCGCTGTTCCATTTCCTTGATGGCCCAGCGGAAAACATTGAGAGCTTTTTTATTCTCCACGATTACCGGACTGACGAGATGAGGTATTCCTTCGTAGCCGGAAAGTTCCACGCGTTTCGGGTCTATCATTATCATTTTCATCGTGGACGGAGAATTTTTATAAAGAAGGGAAATAACAAGCGACTGTATCATTATCGACTTTCCGCTGCCCGTGGAGCCGGCGATGAGAAGATGAGGCATTTTTTCGAGGTCGGCGAAAATCGGCTCACCGGTTACATCGCGTCCCAGCGTGAATCCCAGGAGGCCCGAAGCGTTGAATTCTGGATAAGCCATAAGACTGCCGAGGCGCACAAGGGCGGCCGCTTTATTCGGCACTTCTATTCCCACGAGAGATTTGCCCGGAATCGGCGCTTCTATGCGGATAGGATGAGCGGCCAAAGCCATCGCCAAATCCTGGCCCAGCGCCGTGATGCGCGCGAGCTTCACTCCTTCGGCCGGTTTGAGCGTGTAACGCGTGACTTTCGGACCGATGTTTATTTCTCCCATTTCAACCGGGATGCCGAAACTGTCGAGAGTGCGCTTGATGACATTCGCGTTCGCGCGCAGGTCGCCCGTCGTCGGTTTTTCAACAGACGATTTCAGAAGGTCAAGCGGAGGAGGAACGTAATTTTTGAAACTTATCGGGACGGATTTTTTTACCTTGGCGAACACCGTAGTTTTTGCTTCGGCAACTTTTACTTCCGCAGGTTCGGAAGATTTTGAGTTTTCTTTTTGTTCTTTTTCCACGGCGGCTATTTTATTTTCCTCGTTCTCCGTAAGCGGAACTTCCTTTTCATTTTTCTCCGGGAATTTTATCTTGAGCGGAACATTCAGGGTTATAAGAATTGCCGCCACCATCGCGATTGAATTGATTACCGAAGCAGCCAGACTGCCAAAAGGAATTTTAAGCGAGCCGAGAATAAGTCCGAGCCAGCCGCCATTGCCCGCTTCGGCGATATCTATCAGTCCGAGCACCGACAAAATAAAAAGAAGAGCCCCCAGCAGCGTTATGCTCATGAATCGCCTTTGCTGTGAAATAAGGAAAACGCCGGCAACCAGCATCAATATTGCCGGAAAAGCGAAATAGCCGAGGCCGAGAAGCGTTTTGAATATGCCGTAGAGAAATTCTCCGCCTGGCCCCGCCTTATGGAATCCCGCCAGAAAAAAAATTATTGACAGGCCGGCAAGAACCATGCCCCAAATGCTGTTTTTGGTTTCCGGATGCAGCTTGTGTTCTTTATTATTCCCGTTGCGTCCGTTCTTGGAGTTGTTTTTTGCCATATGCCTTTTATTGTCGTCTAAGAAACATAAAAATTCAAACGAAATATCAATGAAATAAAATTACTCCCCCGAGCTTTGATAAAGTATACTGTTACTATGATAAACGAAGCAATCTTCAAGGCGTACGATATCCGAGGCATTTATCCAGGAGAATTGAACGAAGATATTGTTTATAAAATCACCCAGGCTTACGCCAAACTCGTTCAGCCCAAGAGGATAGTTCTGGGACGCGATGTCCGTCTTTCGGGTCCGTCGCTCTGGAAGGCCGCGGCGCAAGGACTCACGGATCACGGTGTCGATGTGATCGACATCGGCGTCATAACGACAGATATGATGTACTTCGCCACGGCAGCATATCCGGACGCGGACGGAGGCATCACGATTTCAGCTTCGCACAATCCCCGGGAATACAACGGCTTGAAACTCATGCGTAAAGGAGCGGTTTCGATATCGGGAGATACCGGAATCAAAGATATAAAAAAAAGCGTTCTTGAAGGATACATTTATAAAGCCGAAAAACCGGGACACGTCGAACAGCGCGAAATTGTCGATGATTATCTGAAAAAATGCTCTTCAATGTTCGATATCTCCGCGGTAAAACCGCTCAAGGTTGTAGCCAACGGCATGTTCGGTCCGATTATTAAAATCGTCCGTAAACTTCAGCTTCCCGTAACACTGGTGACTTTAAACGAAGAACCCGATGGTAGTTTTCCCAAGGGGCCGCCCGACCCTCTGCTCAAAGAAAACCAGACGGAAACTTCAGAACTTATCAAAACATCAAAAGCCGATCTGGGCGTTGCTTGGGACGGCGATGCCGACAGATTTTTCCTTTTCGATGAAAACGGCCGCTGGATACCGGGCTACTACATTACCGCTTTTCTCGGCGCTGATTTCGCGCGAAAGTTTCCCGGCGCGAAAATCATTCATGACCCCAGACTCACCTGGGCGACCGAAGAAATGGTTAAAGCCGCGGGCGGCGCGCCTCTTGAAAACAAGGTTGGCCATTCATTTTTGAAAGAACGCATGCGCAAGGAAGACGCGGTGTTTGCAGGCGAGATGAGCGGCCATTATTATTTCCGTGATTTTTACTACGCCGACAACGGCCTGATTCCGTTCCTGCTTATCCTTGAAATCATTTCGAAATCCGAGAAGAAGACTTCGGAAATATTCGAACCGTATTTTTCTGAATATTTCATTTCGGGAGAAATCAACACGAAACTCGGTATCGATCGGCGTCCGGATGAAATTCTTGCGGAATTGGAAAAGAAATATGGCGATGCGAAGATAGAACATATGGACGGACTTTCCGTAGAATATCCAAACTGGCGGGCGAACATCCGGTCTTCGAATACGGAACCGCTGTTGCGTTTGAACGTTGAAGGGAAAAGCCAGGCTGTAGTCGACGAAAAAACCGAAGAAATTCTCTCCGTATTCAGCCCGTCATAAACTGATTGACCCAATGTCAGTTTCCGCTTATGGTTGAAGCGGCACTTTTGCCAATTCAACCCTATCTCTCGAAAGGAGGTGATCTTATGCTTATGCCGGTGGGCAAGACGCCGGTTCAGAGAGGCGAGGAACTGCTTCCTCAAATAGGTTCTATTTTCTGCGCGACGCTTTCCGGCAAAGAAGCCAGAAAAGCGATACGCGAGGGGAGAGCAGTTCTCCGCGAACTTGAACAAATGGCAGCAGGCTCTGAAGGAGTATATCCATATTTGTTTGAGCTAATAGGCGTTCTTAAGGATTACATTAAGGAAGCCAATTTGGAGCTGAAGAGATGCAAAGAATAAAAGCGCCTGCGGGAAACCGACGGGCGCTAGATGTTTTAATAACCTCTACTCGGCAAAGTTTTATCAGGATTGACACTGCTCCTTTAAAAGGCGTAGAGTAAAAAAACGATGCCTGAATTTTTCAACAGTTCTTTGGGTTTGAAGCTTTCGGTCCGACATGTCGCCGAGGAAATCATCAATTTCATGAAATCCGAGCCGAAGTGGAAATACAAGATAATGATAGGGACCGATTCGCAAAGGCTTGCCAGTGGCAACGCCGATTTTGTGACGGCTGCGGTGGTTCACCGCGTCGGAAACGGAGGCCGTTATTTCTGGCGGAGAGCACAGCTCGGAAAATTCCACACTTTACGCGACAGGATAATCCGAGAAGTTCTGATTTCAATCGATCTTGGCAAAGAAATTCTCGTTGAGCTTAAAAATCTTTCGGCTGCAGCCGGAGAAAATATGCCGGAATGGGATTTTGAGATACACGCCGATGTCGGCGAAAACGGCCCGACCAAGGCAATGATACAGGAAGTCGTCGGCATGATACGCGCGCATGATTTCGAGGCGGTTACAAAACCGACAAGTTACGCCGCGACCAATGTCGCCGACAGGCATGTGTAATTTCGGAGAATAAGCAATTAAGATATCCGGAAAATAATAATTTTAAATTATCCCAATATCTAAAATATCTTTTTATTTTATGGACACTTTAGTTTTCGACATAGAAACCAAAAATTTTTTCACCGACCCCGGCGTAGGATGGAACAATTTCGACGCGCTACAGATTTCCATGGTCTGCGTTTATTCTTACGCGAAAGACAAATATTTTTCTTTCGATGAAAACCAATTGGACGAAGCGGCAAAACTTTTCGATTCAGGTTCGCTTTTAGTCGGCTTCAGCAGCAACCGTTATGACATTCCGGTTCTTGATGTTCACTTCGGAAAATTGCCCGGAGAAAAAGTAAATCTTTGGGACAAGAACAGGCTGGATATTCTCGAAGAAATAGAAATGGCTTTCGGGCAGAGGATAAGCTTGGATAAATTGTCGCGCGCAAATCTTGGCGTCGGCAAAGAAAAAAAGGGCTATGAAGCAATCACAATGTATAAGAACGGAGAAATGGAGGAGCTCAAGAAATACTGTCTGCAAGATGTCCGTCTGACGAAAGACCTTTACGACATTTACCGCGACAAGGGAAAGCTGATGGTTCCCAACGTTAAAACGGGAGAAACGGTTAATGTTGATTTTACCAATGCAAAAACAGCGGCTCTATTTTGATTATGCGGCTTCAACCCCGGTTGCTCCGGAGGTTGAAGCCGTTATGCGCCCGTATTTCCTGAATAAATTCGGCAATGCCGGCTCGCTGCATTCGTTCGGTCAGGAAGCCATTGCCGCACTCGACGAATCGCGTGAAACAATCGCGGACGCTATCGGCGCGAAATTCCGCGAAATAATTTTCACCGGTTCGGCTACCGAAGCCAATAATCTCGCCATCCGCGGCGCGGTTAAAAAATTCAGGAAAGATTTCCCAAAGATTAAAAATCCGGAAATAATCGTTTCGGTAATCGAGCACGAATCTGTTCTGGAAACGGCGCGAAGCCTTGCCGGCGAAGGCGCAAGAACCATAGAAATCCCGGTGAACGAAAAGGGTGTTATCGATATAAATTATCTGAAAAAATCGCTTTCTGAAAAAACGGCTATTGTTTCCGTCATGTATGCGAATAACGAGACAGGAACCATACAGTCGGTACGCGAAATCAGTAAACTGATTTCAGGATTCAGGAACCAAAATTCAGAAACCAGAAAGAAAAAAAATTCCAAATTCCAAATTCCAGATTCCAGATTCTACCCATTATTTCATACCGATGCCGTGCAGGCATTTCAGTTTTTGGATTGCAAGGCCGGAGAGCTCGGCGCCGATTTGATGACTCTGTCGGCCCATAAAATTTACGGCCCTAAAGGAATAGGAATACTTTATGTTAAAAATCCAGAATCCAGAAATCAGAAGACGGTATTCAATAATAAAAAAATTCTAAATTCTAAATTCCAGATTCTAGATTCTATTATCACCGGAGGAGGCCAGGAATTCGGAATGCGTTCTGGAACTGAAAACGTTCCTTTGGCAGTCGGATTCGCGAAAGCCATTTCACTGACGGTTAAAGCGCGCGCTTCCGAGTCAAAAAGGATTTCTTTGCTAAGGGATTATTTCTGGAAAGAATTGAAAAATATCTACCCCGCCGCTAAACGGAACGGCGACTCAAAAAATGTTCTGCCCAATTTCCTGAACGTTTATTTCCCTGATTTTGAAGCCTCCGACCTGCTGACGGGTTTTGACCTGAAAGGCATTGCGGTTTCCGCAGGTTCGGCCTGTTCCGCGCGTTCGTCGCAGCTTTCATATGTAATAGAGGCCTTGGGCGCGGGAAGGAAACAATCCAGCCGCAGCATTCGTATAACATTAGGGAGGCCGACATCCAAAAAGGATATTGACACCGCCTTAAAAATTATAAAAAATGTTATAAAAAGGTAACGCTTTAAAATTAATAAAATGAACAAAAATTTTGATAAAAAAATAATACTCATGCTTGTTGCCGGTATCGCTATAGGAGTCATCGCTTCGCCTGCGCTCAGGGCGCCCGTAGCCAAGGCAAACTTTTTCGACGACGTTTGGAACGCATTCAGTTCGCCGTTTATCGCGGACCAGAAGGCGAGCAGCACGGCCGTCCAGGCATATCAGCCGCCGATAGATTACGAACGCGCAGTCATTGATGCCGTCAAAAAGGCATCACCGGCGGTTGTTTCCATAACCGTTTCCAAATATGTCCCGATATTGGAACAATGCCCTTCCAGTCCGTTCAGCGACCTGCCCCCTGAATTTCAGCAATTTTTCGGCGGTGGCATGGGCGGCAACTTTTCTACGCCTTGCGATACCGGTAAAAAGGAGCTTCAGGATGTCGGAGGCGGCAGCGGATTCATTATTTCTTCCAACGGATTGATTCTGACCAATAAACACGTTGTTTCCGATACGAACGCTTCATACACGGTTCTGACGAACGACGGAAAAAAATATTCCGCAAAGGTTCTTGCCCGCGACCCAGTGCAGGATCTCGCCGTCGTTAAAATAGAAGCCGAGAATATGCCGACGGTGGAATTGGGGGATTCCGACGCCGTGGAACTCGGGCAGACGGCGATAGCCATCGGTAATGCTCTGGGCGAATTCAGGAATACCGTTTCCATCGGCGTCATATCCGGACTTTCAAGAACCGTAACCGCCGGAGGCGCCACTTACGGCCAGGAAACCATACAGGGAGTCATTCAGACCGACGCCGCCATCAATCCCGGAAATTCGGGAGGTCCGCTTTTGAATCTCAGAGGCCAGGTGATAGGAATAAACACCGCAATGGCTTCCGGGGCGCAGAGCATCGGTTTCGCGATGCCCATAAACCGCGCCAAAAGAGACATTGAATCGGTAAAAACAAACGGGGACATACAAGTGCCGTTCCTCGGCGTCCGCTACATCATAATTACTCCCGATATTGCAAAAAAAGAAAGCCTGCCGGTTGATTACGGCGCGCTTGTCCGCGGCAGCTCCGACGGGCCGGCAATACAGCCCAAATCTCCCGCTTACAAAGCAGGGATTAAAGCCGAAGACATAATAATCGAAGTGGACGGCAAAAAAATAGACAGTGACAATTCTCTCGGTGACATTATCTCGCAAAAGAGCGTCGGACAGTCCGTAAGTATAAAAATAAACCGCGACGGCAAAGAAATGACCGTCAACGCCGTTCTTGAAAAAAGGCCAAATTCGTGATATATTCACGGAACGGATTCACGCATAAGCGATATTTTTCAAGTTAATAGTGCGTATTTTCTGGGAATCCGCAGATTAACAACAGATGCCCAATTTCCATCGTTTTACAATCAAAGCACAGGAAGCCCTTCAAAACGCGCAGGAACTCGCCGCGCAGAAAAGCCACGGCGAACTTAAAGCAATCCATCTTTTATCGAGCCTTCTCGGCGACCAGCAATCATTGGTCCAGCCGATGCTTTTGCGTTCCGGAGTGAATCTAGAAAAGCTTCACCGTGAACTCGAAGCGGAAATAAACCGTTTGCCGAAAATGGTCAGCGGTTCCAATGTCGGCCAGCTTTATCTTTCCCAGGAACTTATGCGTCTGCTCGACCAGGCCGCCAAAATCGCTTCCCAGCAAAAAGACGAATTCGTTTCATGCGAACACCTTTTACTCGCGATAATGGACGTTGATTCGCTTGCCAAGGAGATTCTCACCCGTTTCGGCGTGAAGCGCGAAGCCATGATACGCATTCTCTCCCAGCTCCGCGGTTCCGTGCATGTCACGGACGAAACTCCCGAAAGCAAATTCCAGGTTTTGGAAAAATATGCCATAAACCTTACCGAAAAAGCGAAATCTGGACAGTTGGACCCCGTTATCGGACGCGAATCGGAATTGAGGCGCGTTATCCAGGTTTTGAGCCGTCGCACCAAGAACAATCCTGTTTTAATAGGCGAACCGGGCGTTGGAAAAACGGCAATCGCCGAAGGCTTGGCTCAAAAAATAGTTGCGGGAGAGGTTCCGGAGCCGCTGAAAGGCAAGCAGATAATAATGCTCGATCTAGGCGCGCTTATCGCCGGAACGAAATTCCGCGGCGAATTCGAAGACCGCCTGAAGGCTTTCGTTAAGGAAATAAAGAACGCCAGCGGACAGCTCATACTATTTATAGACGAGATACATACGATTGTCGGAGCCGGAGCCGCCGAAGGCGCCGTTGACGCATCCAATCTTTTAAAACCCGCCCTTGCAAGAGGCGAGCTTCACTGCATCGGAGCGACCACCATCCGCGAATACCAACGCTACATAGAAAAGGACCCCGCGCTTGAGAGGAGATTCCAGCCGATAATGGTTGAAGAACCGAGTATCGAGGACAGCATATCGATTCTCCGTGGGCTCAAGGAAAAATACGAGATACATCACGGGCTCCGCATAAGCGACGAGGCCATAATCGAAGCCGTTCAACTCTCGGCGCGTTACATTACCGACCGTTTTTTGCCCGACAAGGCAATCGACCTTATCGATGAAGCGGCTTCGGCCAGGCGTCTTGAAAGCGAAAGCCTGCCGACCGAGATAGACCGCATCCGCAGGGAAATAACCAGATTTGAAGTTGAAAAGCAGGCTCTTTCAAAGGAAAACCACGGTAAAAGCTCCGAGAGGCTGAAAGAGATAGACGCTCAATTGAAAAAATATAAAATAGAAAACGACGAACTCTCTTCGAAATGGCACGCCGAAAAGATAAAATTCGAAACGCTTCATCAGCTCCGCCAGAAAGTTGAGACCCTGAAGCGCGAAGCCGAAGTTGCCGAAAGAGAAGGCAATTTGGAACGCTTGGCGCAGATAACTTACGGAGAATTGCCGCAGTCGCAAAAAGATTTCGACGCTTTCGAAAAAAAGAATTTCGTCGGTCCCAAATCGGCGGTCAGGCGAAATTCCAAAAAAGTTTCCGACGACAGGCAATTCCTGAAAGAAGCCGTCGACAAGGAAGACGTCGCCGCAGTTGTTTCTTCATGGACCGGCATCCCGCTTTACAGGATGCTTGAAACCGAAGGGGAGAAGCTCATCAAGATAGAAGAAGAACTCCACAGGCGCGTTATCGGCCAGGACGAAGCCATTCACGGGGTTTCGAACGCTTTGAGGCGCGCCCGCGCAGGACTTTCGGATGAAAACCGGCCGCTTGGCTCGTTCATGTTCCTTGGACCGACCGGAGTCGGGAAAACCGAACTCGCCCGCGCTTTGGCGGAATTCATGTTCAATGACGAAAAATCGCTTATAAGAATCGATATGTCCGAATACATGGAAAGACATTCCATAAGCCGCCTTATCGGTTCTCCTCCGGGCTATGTCGGGCATGAAGAAGGAGGCCAGCTTACCGAAATAGTCCGCCACCGCCCGTACAGCCTCATTCTTTTTGATGAAATAGAAAAAGCGCACCCGGAAGTTTTCAATCTTCTGCTTCAGATACTCGACAACGGCCGCCTTACCGACAGCAAGGGAAAGTTCGTCAATTTCAAGAACTCCATAATAATAATGACTTCCAATGTCGGCAGCCAGTACCTCCGCGCCATGTCGGGAATAGGTTTCAGCGCTTCGGCTGAGGATAAAAAGGAGGAAGAAGAAGAAAGCTACCGCGGAAAGATAAAAAACGCGCTTCGCGACAGCTTCCGCCCGGAATTTTTGAATCGAATAGACGAAATAATTATTTTCAACCCGCTCCGGCCCGTCGATATCGAGAAAATAGTTGATTTGCAGATAGCCCAGATAGAGGAGCGCCTGAAAGAGAAAAAAATCAAGATAACCATCGAGCCGGCCGCCAAGAAATACCTTTCAAAAGAAGGTTTTGACCCGGAGTTCGGTGCCCGCCCGTTGAGGCGCCTCATACAAAAGATGATTCTCGATACTCTGGCTGACAAGATAATCCGCGGGGAGCTTAAGGACGGAGGCAAAGTCAAAGTGAATTTCAAATCCGATTCTCTGGTTTTCAGCGTGTAGTCCGGGTCAGATCCGCTGCCGCGTGATTTTTCAGCTTTTTAGTTTACAATAATATTAAACACCGAATGCCGTTAGATATAATACGCCGCGCAACCAAAACCGCGTTTTCAATGCGCGTTTTGTTGATAAAGTCTCTTATTTTCGGCCTGAGCTGGTTAATTTTGCCCTTTTGGGCTTTTTTAGCCGTATCGATTTATTTTTATCTCGTGCCGTTTTTCCAGCCGTTCAAGCTTCTGGTTCCGTTCATCCTGACCCTTGCTGCCGCGCTTATTGTTCCGCATAGTTTTTGGTTCGCTGTTTTTCTTGGAGTTCTTTTCTTTTATCTTTTAGGGATAAAGAACCTGATACTCATAAACCGCTTCGACAACCATCAAATGATGGTTTTTCTGATTATGTTCCTGGTTTTTTTCGGATTTTTCCTGCACTTCCAAAATTGGCAAAGATGGATTGTTTCCCTGATTTCGCTTGGCGTCGGGCTTTCTTTTTTCTTTTTATTCGATGAATTGGCCGACTACGTGAAGGAAAAGGACGAGCCGAAGAAAATATTCATATCCGGACTCGGCTCTTTCCTTTTGTGGCAGGTCGCCATGGCCGTGCTGTTTCTTCCTTTGAATTATTTTTACCAGACGGCTCTTTTATTCCTGTTTTCCGTTATCCTGGCCGATTTTCTCCTTGAATATCTGGGCGGGAAGATAAACAGAAGGAAAATATTGTGGGATTTTTCCATTTTTTTCGTGATTGCGGTCGTTATGCTCGCTTCCGCCAATTGGGGTTTCTAAATAGGAGTTATTTCCAAATAATTTATTCTTACTTTATAATTAACGGAATATTCGCCGCTTATACAATCAAAAAACAGATCAAATGAAAAAAGTAACGAAACTGGTTCTGCCGGTTGCCGGCCTTGGCAAACGGCTTATGCCTTTAACGAAAAAAACCCCTAAAAATCTGCTTGAGGTCAACGGAAAGCCTCTGGTGGAATATGCGTTTGAAGAAGCCGTCCAATCGGGACTGAAAGAGGTTATTTTGATAACCGGACCGGTGCACAAGCCGCAATTCGCAAATTATCTTAAAAAAGCCGCCAGAAAATTCCCATCTTTAAAATTTCACGTGCGCGTTCAAGAGACGCCAGCTGGAAACGGACACGCGCTCATTTCCGCGGCAGACCTCCTGAAGGACGAGCCGTTCGCCGTCCGTTTTTGCGACGATGTGCTTATTTCCGATTCGCCGATACTCGGTTCGCTTCTTAAAATATTCGAGAAACATAAAGCCGCGTCGATGTTGCTGGAACGCATCCCGAAAAATCAGGTTCATCGTTTCGGAGTTGTCGGAATAAAAAGTTCGGAAACGGTTAAGGGAATAAAGGGGAAAATTTATCAGGTTACCGGGGTTATAGAAAAACCGCCCACCAGGCTCGCGCCTTCCAATCTCATAGTTGTCGGCGGATATGTTCTTACACCGACCATTCTCCGCAATCTTATTAAAATTGCCGAATCGTTGCCGAACGCCGCTGCCGATTCCATTCCGATAAACGTAGGTTTGCAGATAGAGCTTATTACCGGCAAAAAATTATACGGATGGGAGTTTGCCGGCAAACGCATTGATTGCGGGACGCTCGAAAAGTTTGAAAAGGCGCAAGTCATAATAAAAAAATTCACAAAATATTATTTATAATTTTTATTTGTTTTGCCGATAATAATTGCGCTAAAAATTGCCGATGAAACTGCCCGAAAGGGCGGTTTTTGTTTTCAATCGGCAATTCTGCCGGAATATTGACTTTAGTCCATTTGCCGTTAGAATTCGGGTAATGGCAAAAACGATTCAGGACGAGTTTCTATATAAGAAGGTATACGAGTTCAGCTATGCCACTTCCAGAATAGCTTCTTCGGCAAAAAGCAGGGATATTGCCGAATTAATGGAAGGCAAGGCGGTTCACCTGTTGAATTCTGTTCTTGTTGCCGACTATGCCAAAACGAGAGAAATAGTTAATTCCATTATCAGCTTGGCCAGCCTTATGGTTGATAGCGGCCTCCTGAATGCCGTAAACAGAGAAGTTCTTATCAGAGAAGCGGAAAGCATCGGTTTGGCAATTCAAGCTTTGCCGAAAGAACAGAAAGAGAAAGAAGTTCCCCCGGACCTTAATCTCAATAAACTATTTTCAAAAGCAAATTTGCCGATTAAAAAACAGATTGCCGATAAACCTATAGTGCAGACAATTCAATCGGAAACGAAACAGGCTCAATCGGAAATTGCCGATAAGAATACTGAAGTACAGAATCCTTTTAAATCGGAAATTCGCCAATCGGCAATAATTGCAAAATTGCAGGAAAGAGAAAATTGCCGATTGAATGAATTGCAGGAACTTTTTCCGAATATAAGCGAAAGGACATTGCGCTACGACTTGGAATATCTGATTTCCGATGGATTCATAGAAAGAATCGGCAGCCGCAGGAATAGTGTTTATCGGTTAAAAAACCGCAATTCCGCGGTTATCGAGCTGCCAAGCCATTCGGTAAAAAACGGAGGGTTTTAAAGTAACCAATTTTCGTCCGGTTGCGTTGTAATATATGTCGGAAGGCAAGGACTGAATGTTATTCACAACTTGCTCTTTTGGCCCGTTCGTATAGTATAGAGAGAGTTAAAAAATTAGGTTTCCGGGTAGAACCGGAGGTTCAGAAGTGAGGCTGAATCAATGTAGGGTATAGCCAATAGAGAGTACGGTTTTTTATAAACCCTAGTCGCTAATGGCTAAGCACTATTTATTCGTAGCCTCGCTCAAGAAGCGAGTTTTTCTTTTTCTTAGATACCAAAACCATCCGTTCTCATAATCATCTGTTGCCAATCCTCACTTGAGCGGCGATGGTCGAAATGAAAACGCGGTGGCTTCCAGAAAAAAATAAACGAGAAAAGGTCGACGTCCTACGGCACATGATGATGAATGACGAATGGCAATGATTAAAATTCACAGCCACATGTTATCAGCAATAGTGCGCCAAATAGGTCGATAAACTTAGAAAATAAAATTTAGTCGAAAAAAACAAATACAAATGAGCACAAGCAAAAAAATAGTATCAGCTGCGCTTACGATAACCACCGGCGTGTGGATGTCGGGCGCGCTTTTTTTGGTTGCCAACGCTCAAAGCGCTTCTACCGTTCAGGCTCAGATCAACGCCTTGATGGCTCAGATCCAGCAGCTTCAGTCTCAGCTTTCCTCGACTGGCAGCTCGACTTCGTACAGTTTCACTCGCAACCTCACTGTGGGTTCAACTGGCGCGGATGTCACGGCTCTCCAGAAATTCTTGGGAATGTCTCAGCAGACTGGCTACTTCGGTTCTTTGACCAAGGCAGCTCTCGCCAAATGGCAGGCCGCTAACAGCGTTTCTCCGGCTGCAGGTTACTTCGGCGCTATCACTAGAGCCAAAGTAGCTTCGACAGGAGGAGCAACCACAGGCACAACAGGCACGACAACTGGAACAGGTACGGGAACGACAACCGTTACGGCTCCGGCTACGGGCCTTTCAGCAAGTCTCGCGTCTGACAGCCCGGCAGTAGGTTCTCTTATCGCCGGTTCAGCGAGAGCATCAGTTTTGGCCGTAAATCTTACGGCAGGAAACGCGAGTGGCGTTACCGTCACAGACTTGAAATTCCGCAAAGTAGGCGTCATCTCTGACTCCAACATTTCCGGAGCTTACCTCGTCGAAGGCGGTAAAGTTCTCGCGCAGTACCAGTCACTCTCTAACGGAGTAATCAGTTTCTCCGGTTTGGGATTGAACGTGGCCGCAGGACAGACGAGAGAGCTCTGGCTCCAACTCGACATTTCTTCCGGCGCTACGGCTGGTAACACGGTTGGTTTCAGTTTGGCTTCAGCGGCTGACATAAATTCAACCGACGCTTCAGGAAACGCGATCACCGAAGCAGGCAACTTCCCGCTTAACGGAAGCACCTTCACGATGACCACTGTTTCCAACCCGTCGATTGCAACTCTCGCCGTTGCAGCGTCTTCTATCGGTACTCAGGTAACAGCCGGCACCCAGAACAACATCGTGGGAGCCTTCTCGTTCACCGGCACCAACAGCAAGACATACTTGAAGACAATCAAGTTCACGATAATCGGTTCGGCCAACAAGACCGACCTCAGGAACGTCAAGCTTTATGTCAACGGCAACCAGGTGGGCTCCACGCTCGCTTCAGTCGCCTCTGACGGAACCGCGTTCTTCGACATGTCGTCTTCGCCGGCCACCATCAACACAGGCACGAACAACGTTCAGGTGTTCGCCGACGTGATGGGCTCGCCTTCGTTCAACTTCCAGTTCGAGGTTTTGAACGCTTACGACGTTTACGCGACCGATTCTCAGTACAATGTTCCGGTGACTGCCGGCTCAAGCACTGGCACTCAGGTGACCATCAAGCAGGGCAGCATTACCGTAACTCAGGACACCAACACGCCTACAGGCAACATTGCCAAGGGTCAGAACAACGTAACGCTCGCGAAATATGACTTCTACGCCGCCGGTGAAGCGGTCAAAGTCAAGTTCTTGAGCTTCCAGCTTGCCTTCGGAAGCGTTACAAGTGGCGCAACCCTTGATGCTTTCATCAAGAACGTCCACTTGGACGACGACGCGGGAGGTCAGCTTGGAACTACGATCAGTTCATTGACTTCAACAGTTACCTGTACGGACGTAGGGTTCTCCGCGGCTACTTCTACCGCTGTGAACTGTTTCGGAAACTCGAGTTCTCCGATCAACTACACGATTCCGGCCAACACGACCAGAGTTTTGTCTTTGAAAGGCGACGTTCAGCCGTCTGCAGGTTTTGGCACCATAACTGCGAGCTTATTGGCTTCCACCAATCTCAACTTGCAGGGTCTGACCTCGAGCCAGTCCGCCAACAGCGGAGCGGCTTCTGGCGGCGCCTTGAGCCTTGCTTCGAGCGCGTTGACGGTTGCCCAGAACTCCGGTTTCGGAACGGCAACTTACGCGGCAAATTCTGCCAATCACAAGATAGGTTCATTCTCGCTTACGGCTTCATCGGCTGAAGGCGTGACAATCTCCAACCTTACCATCAAGACTGGTGCGTACGGCGACGAGACTCAGAATCTTAAAGTTATGATAGGCAGCACGCAGTTCGGTGTCACGACTCCGAGTTTGTCCGCCAGCACGGGATACTCATTCTCCGGAACTCCGTTCACGGTTTCCGCCGGTGGTACCGTCTTGGTTGATGTTTACGCCGACCTTCTCTCGAACGCGTCAGGAACGCTGACGGCTGCTTCGAGACTTGACGGCTGCTCGGGCAGCGGCATGGTTTCTTACACCGCTGTTTCCTGCACGGGAACGAATGGCCAGAATGTGTTGATCGCCGGTCAGCCGGCTCTTCAGATCCAGGCCGATTCCACTAACCCGGCGTCTAACGTCCTGGTTATGGGTTCGACTGGCAACACTTTGGCAGCTTTCCTCCTTACGGAAACTTCCAACGCCGACAGCGTGAAAATAACGGATATGCAGGTAAAGGACTCGGTCGCCGCAACCTCAACCACAAAGTCATCCTTCCAGAATCTTTGCTTCTACCAAGGGGCGACGAATCTCGGATGCGGTGGTTCGGCTTCGGTTAACGGCACTTCAACCGACTACCTCTACTCGTTCCACTTCGCGTCTCCGGTAGTTATACCGCAGGCGGGCTCTGTTACTCTTACTCTTAAGGGTGACGTGTCTTCCTTCGCTTCAAGCGGCGCTACGGATAACGCGACTCACCAGTTCAAACTCAGCACATCTGCTGACCCGAACAACTTCACTGCATCGCAGCTCATCACGGCTCTCGGTTTGACTTCTAACGCCACCGCGACCATTACGACTTCTACGCCGAACGGCAACCCAATGACCGTTCTTCGCACGAAGCTTTCCGTAACTGGAACCGCGCTTGGCGGCACAAGCCACAACAGAACGTCTGTTGATGACCTTGGCACAATCAACTTCGCGGCTGATGCTGCAGGAGCGTTGAAACTCAACTCAATAACCGTTACCTTCAGTGGTTCCGGTCCTTCAACGTCCTTCTGGAACACGGCTGCGTCGTCAACGATGGCCAACACCGTTACCAATAGCACGATTGGTTCCTGCGCGACCTGTTACGTTACTCTGTACGACCCGGCTTCGGCCATCTCGTACTTCGGAGTTTCGTCCAGTTCCGCGAGCGGTTTGCTCGGCTTCGACCTCAATGGCTTCACAGTCAGCGCGGGTTCCAGCAAGAGCTTCAACCTCCGTTTGAACTCGTCGCAGTCAGGTGTGTTCGATATCGGAAAGAACGGTATCTCACAGACCTTGTCAGCGACAATCGGCTCCGCTACGGGAACAACATGGACCGACGCGGTATCCGGCGGCAACGCGATTGGCAGCCTTCCGACAAGCACTATCCCGGCTGTTATCAACTCCGTCTCTTACCCGGCAGGTTCGTAAAGTTTCTGATTGGAATCTCGCGTTTGAGTTGACGCTTGATTCAAAGCCAACATCCCCCGCCAAAAGCGGGGGATTTGGTTTTTATGGGCTTATCCGCTATGATTTTTCATAAATGAAAGAAAAGAATCTGATAAAAGCGATTAAAGCATTTGTTTTCATAACAGTCATCGGAACGCCGTTTTTTTATTTCCGCTACGGGGTTTACCCCTACACGCTCGCAAAAATCCTGTTTTTTCAGGTTGTCGTTGAAATATTGTTTTTCCTCTGGCTGGCTCTTGCCATTTCTTTTCCGAAATACCGTCCCCGTCCCACTCCTTTACTGATAGCAGGCGCCGCGTTTCTCGCGGTAATGTTTTTGGCGTCAATCAACGGAGTCGATTTCTGGAGGAGCTTCTGGTCGACATATGAACGCGGAATCGGGCTGTTTGCATTCCTCCATTTAGCGGCACTGGGCCTGGTTGTCTCGTCTCTTTCCAAAGAACTTCCGTGGAAAAAAATTTTTTACGGTTCTCTGGCGGTTTCCGTTGCCATTGATTTAATTGCCTATGCTCAGCTTTACATCCCGAATTTGCTGCTCGTTGAAGATCCTGGTTCGCGGCCGGGCGCCACTTTCGGAAACCCGACATTTATGGCCGGTTATCTTGTTTTCCATGTGTTTCTTTCGCTTTATCTTTTTTTCAGCTTGCTCGGGAAAACCGATTCGCATCACGCCGGTCTGTCGTATAAAAAGATTTTTCTTGTCTCAGTGGCGGGAATATTGAACGCGCTGACCGTGTTTTTTACGCAGACGCGCGGAGACATCGTCGGGCTCGCAGCAGGGGTTATAACCCTCCTTTTTATTTTCGCGGTACAGCCGCCCGAAAACACTCCGCGTTTTTTTGGAACCCGGAGAACATATGTTTTTTCGCTCGCAGCCGTTTTTCTCGCAGCCGGAGTTTTCCTGTTTACTCTCAACAGCCCTTTTTGGAAAAATGTTCCCGGACTGTCGCGTTTTCAGTCAATTTCCCTTTCCTCTCTTTCAAGCGACAGTTCGCTCTTGCCGAGGCTTTCCGCTTTGCGCGCGGGCTGGCAAGGGTTCCTTGAAAAGCCGTTTCTCGGATGGGGCCCGGAAAACTTCGCCCCGCTCTTCGACCGCCACTACGACCCGCGCGTACTGGAGCTTTCTTACAACGAGACGCACATTGATAAGCCGCACAACCTGTTTATGGAATATGCCGATGCGGGCGGAATACTTTTGTTTTTGGCGTTCATTTCTTTATACGCAGCGGCGGCATATGAGGCGTTTAAACAGAAAGACAAGCTTTGGCGCGCTGTTTTCCTTGCATCGCTTGTCTCATACCTTGCGGGACAATTTTTCTTTTTCGATACCATCGGCCCGCTTTTGATGCTTTATCTGTTTTTTGGCGCGACGGACGGCGCTTTCCGCGAGAAAACGGACGAGATTGTTTCCGTAAACGGCCCGGGATGGGCTGCGGGAAAAGAAAATAAAGTTTCCGCTGTTGTCATTGGATTATGCCTGGCGCTGGCGGCCGTGCCCGTTTACGCGGTTAACATCCAGTCGCTTACCGCTTCCTATGACCAGTACGAGGCTTTCCAGTATTTTTTGAGCCAGAATATTTTTATGGGACTCCGTTCATTCGAAGATTCGGTGAATGTCTGGAGCCCGTATTCGTGGAACTTCAAGCGCGATTACGCGATTGCCGTAGCCGGCCAATATTTCAATAGTCCGGGAACCGTTGCCGACGAAGATGTTTTAAAAGCGATCAAGGCTATGGAAGAAGTCCGCGACGAACACCCCGAAGACGCTTTCAACCATTATGCTTTGGTAAATCTTTACAACGAAGTGGCAAGCATCGATAAAAAAGGATATACGCAGAAAGCCGAAGATGAAGCCAAAATTGCGCTCGGGATAAGCCCTGACCGCCAGGAAATTTATTTTTATCTTGCCAAAACAAAAACGATAGAGGGAGATTATGCGGGCTCTCTTTCATTGCTCAAGCGCGTTCTTGATTATTCGCCTAAAGTTCCGGATGCCCACTTTTACTACGGTCTTCTTGCTTACGCCACGGGCGACAAAAACGACGGATACAAAGAGATAAAAGCGGCCATTGATATGGGCCGCCAATGGAGCAGTTTCAACGAACCGAGAGTTGTGGCCGGATTTTTCGCGGATTCGGGGCATCTCAATGAAGCGATAGAGCTTTATAAAACGGCCTGGGCCATGTCTTACGGTTCCGATATCGAAAGCGAAATAAAGATGGGGGTGGCTTATTTCTACGCGGGGCAGTACGACCAGGCCAAATTTTACCTGAAAGACTCAATGAGCAAGTTTGATATCAGAAAAAGTCCGTCTTATGACCAGCTTGTGCCGATTGCCAGGCAATTGGGAATAATCATACCCGGACAATAAGCGCGCCGTCTGGGCATTGCCCCACGCCAAACGGTGAGCGTTAAAATATCGGGTGGCCCGCCATAACTCGCCGTTATGGCGCGAGGGTTGGCGTTTTGACGCGGTTTTGCTATACTAAACGCAATAAGAGATTAAAAGGTCGGTTACGTTTCCAAATATAATTCATATATTATGACCAAAGACGGATTAATAGAGGCAGTACAGAAAGAGGCTAACCTTGAAACCAAAGCTGCCGCCCACCGCGTCGTCGAGGCTGTTATTGATACTATCGTGAAGACGATGGGCCGCGGAGAAGATGTCGCCATAACCGGTTTCGGCACTTTCCGCGTCGCCAAGCGGGCCGCCCGCCAGGGCCGCAACCCGAAAACCGGCGAAACCATCCAGATTGCGGCTTCAATAAAGCCGAAATTCCGCGCGGGTAAAGTACTGAAAGAAGCCGTAGCTTAAGAAAAGCTTGCGGCAGAATAAAAAATCCTCCCCAACCAGGGAGGATTTTTTATTGCTTGGAGCTTGAGATTATGTCCTGCGCTTCTTTGCTTATGTCGAAGAAACTTTGATATGTGTCTTTCATGTGGCCGAGAGACGAATCTATAAGGCCGGAAATATCGTTTGGCCACGCCATCGTTTTAAAAGCGTCCTTAATCTGTTCGTTTTCATCGTTTGCCATGCCGAGATTTTTATCGGCTTGGTTCAGGTAATCGTTTATCTTCTGGTTGTCTGCCAGCTGGAGCGTTTTAAGAGTAATGCTTATCTGATTGAACCTGTTCTGGGTCGTTTGAAGGATGTATTGGTTTTTGGCGAAAATTATGAAATTTCTTCCGAGTTCCGCAACCGGAACATAGTTCGAATCTCTCCATGATTTCAAATTGATTGAGAAAGTCTTGCTCCCTTCTATGCCAAGATCGTTAACGGAATTTTTTTGAGCCTGATAATAATTAAGCGCATCGTCCAGTTTTGAAATGATGCTGTTTTGAATATCTTCCAGTCCGGGATAACCGGTGTCCACGAGTTTTATATCCGATTGAAGGCTCAGCGTTTCGCTTGTCGAACAATCTATGGCCTGATTAATAAGGTTTTTCCTGGCTGTCAGTTCGTTTTTTATGCTTTCGCTGCTGTCGTCCGACATTGATACGGCTTGCGCCTTGGAAAGTTCTTTTAATCCGTTCGTAAAATCGCAATTGGCAGCCGCAGAGGCTTTGTAAGAAGGCGGTATTATAAGCGCCGTGAAAATCGCAGCGCCGATGACAATGTTTATTTTACGCATGTTTATTCCGAGAGCATGTTCAATACGGAATCGATAGTCGGGGGAGTTGATGTGCTTTCGGCGCTGACAGCGCTTTGGCCGGATTGCGCCTGTTTCCTTTTGGCGCTCTGGCCGGTCAGCGGCAATGCCATTCTGGCCGTGCTGGTTTTGTTCTCGATGCCCGTGGCAGACGCGTATTCAACATTCGTCAGTTCTATCTGGGCGTCTATAGCCTGCGCTTCGGCTTTAAGGCCGGTAACATCGACAACGGCGGTAGTTATCGGGTACAGCACTTTAAGAACCGAAAAGCTGCCTATGGTCAGAAGTAAAAGCACTGCGGTAAGAGCGATTGACCAGCCGGAACGGAAAACGCCGGAAATGATTTCTTTTGCAAAGAACATAAGATTGGCATTTTCATGTTTGCCGCTGTTCAAAATAAAAGCCCTCGATTCTTTCGTATATCCCGAATCGGCTTTTATTGCCCTTAATTTTTTGAGAAGTTCAATTAGTTCCATGTTTTTCTTCGAAAACTTTTTTTAATTCTTTTATCGCGCGGTGCTGCATCAATTTTACCGCGCCTTCGCTCTTTTCAACCACGGCAGCCACTTCTTTTATGGAAAGGTCTTCCACGAATCTCATTATCAGAACGTCCTGGTAGTCCTGCTTGAGATTCTTTATTTCCTTCATTACGCGTTCAAGCCGTATTTTTATTTCTATATTCTCGTGGATTCCGGAATCAACGGAGATTTCGGCATCAACGTCCTCGAGGTCGACTTCTTGTCTTTTCGTGCGGTACTTGTCGATTACCTGGTTCTTGGCTATCCGGTAGAGCCAGCTTGAAAAGGGGAACCCCAGGTCTTTGTAATTTGAAATGTTCTGCCAGGCATTAAGGAATACCTGGTGGGTGATATCCTCCGCGTCTTCCTTCCTGCTTACTTTGATCAAAACGAACCTGTATATCTTGGGTTGGTAATGGTCGTAAAGAAGGCCAAAAGCCGAGGCTTTACCCTTGACGGCGCTTTCAATCAGTTTTATTTCGCCATCTAACATATAAAACGATATAAAAAGGCACCAGTTACTGGGGGCCGCAGTCCATTAATAGTAGAAAGACGGAGGCAATTAGTCAAAGCCTGAACATTGATTTTATCTTGGAGCGGGATACCGGAATCGAACCGGCGTCCTTACCTTGGCAAGGTAACGTACTGCCACTGTACTAATCCCGCTTGTTGTTCAGTATCCAGAATCTGGAATTCAGAATTCAGTGTGGCTAGGAATTCAAAACCCTAGTTTCTAGATTCTAAATACTAGATACTGATTTGTCTAGTAATTCGGCGGCGGTCCGGTGGGTCCGATTATGTGCGGTTGCCCTGTCGGTCCGCCAAAATTGCTCGGCGTGAAAGTTTTCGTTCCCGTCGCATTTATAATAACAGGTGCAATTTTTGTTATTGGATTGTCTGCGGCGGCGGGAGCCGTTTCAATTCCCGAAAGATTTACCGTTAATGTCAGACTGTTAACGAAGTAAAAGAAAAAAACCGTCGCCGTGATGAAGAATATTATCAGATAAATCGACCTCATTTTAAATCGTGTTTTAAAATCGATGTTTTGTGCGCTCGAGAGGAATCGAACCTCTATTACAAGATCCGCAATCTTGCGTCCTATCCGTTGAACGACGAGCGCATGCGGCCGGGGAATGCCGTTTTCGGCGCGATTCCCGGGAACCCATTTCGAAAATATCTGAAAACGCGGCTTGGAGCATACTTACGAGATGGGTTCTGACTAAACTATAGCCTTATTCCGCCTTCATTTCAAAAACCGGTTAATTTTTCGAGTATGTCCAGAAGAGATTCCTCAAATTCGGTTTTCGGAATTACGGTTATAAGCGCCTTTTCTATTTCTTTGCTTTGTTTCGCCGGAACTCTTGTTTTCAGCAGCGGACGAAGGCCGTGGTTAAACCGGAAAGCCAATTCATCCCATTCGCCGCCCGCATTTTCGCCGACCGAGAAAGCTCCGATTGTCGAATAAGGGTAGAATTTTTTGCCGTCTATAGTCAGCCCTTTTTCATTAATGTTGAAATCAAGCATTCTTGGCTTGCGTCCCGCCCATACGAGAATAAGGATTTCAGCTATGACTATGAAAAAGGCAAACAGAAAATTCTTTTGCCAAACCGACGCGCTTAAAAGAATTATGGCTATTATCGCGCTTATCCAATACCAGGAGACATCTTTCTCTTTATAATAAAATTCGGGAGCCTGCCATCCGATGCTGAAGCGTTCCATTTGAAAATGTTATCACCGGCTGCCGCTTTTGCCAAACCGCGTTATCCTTTTGCCGCGGCAAGAGCGAATATTTTTCGCGCGCCGGCTTTCTTCAGAGAAGACGCCGCTTCAAAGAAAGTCGCTCCGGAAGTTGAAACATCGTCTATGATGATTATATTTTTACCGGATATTTTTTCGGGAGCGACCACTTCGAAACAATTTTCCGCGTTTTTCACGCGCGATTCGAAATTTTTTATTTCGCTTTGGGGTTCTGTTTCTTTTTTGCGCAGAAGAGCTCCTTTTTCCGTTTCCAGGGAAAAGCGTTCGGCAAAAATATCCGCTATCAGCGCGGCCTGATTGAATCCCCGTTGCCGCAGGCGTTTTTTCCCGAGAGGTACGGGAATCACAATCCAGTCGTTTTCAGTCCCGACAAATCCGGTATTTTCGGAGTAAACTGCCAGCAGTTCGGCGAGCTGCGAAGCGGAGCTTTTTATAAATCCGAATTTTAATTCTCTCACCAGATTGCGCGCTGTTTCGTTTTTGTAGTCCGCCGCCGCTCCGAGGATGTACGGAAAACCAAAATGGCATATTTTTTGTCCGTAAGGAAGCCGCGCTCCGCAGCTGCCGCAAAAAAGCGACCTGTTCAAGGGAATATCCGCAAAACATTTGGCGCACAATGCTTTGCCGCTGTCGACGTTTTTCCCGCACTTAAGGCATAATGAAGGGAATAAGACTTCAAGAAAAGAAGTGAAAAAATAAACCGGGAATCTCATGCTATAATCATTATAACCAAATGCCCATGCTTGATATTAAATCGTTCAGGCCATTCTCGTTTCTTAAGCAAAAGATAGCGCCGGTTTACCTGGGCGTGGATATAGGCACTACTTCCATAAAAATAGCCGAGATAGAACAGGGCAAGCAGCTGCCGCAGCTTAACAATTACTGCATGCTCGAAGACAGAGGTTCTTTACTGAGGGCGAATACGGCTCTCCAGGCCAGCAACCTGAAACTTTTTGAAAATGAAGTCGTGGAACTTTTAAAAAGCGCCGTTGCGGAAATGAAGCCAAAGACAAATGAAGCCATTGCTTCGTTGCCGATTTTTTCCGCCTTTACCACCGTCCTGACTTTTCCTGAAATGTCGAGAGAAGAGCTGGAGAGATCCCTTTCTTTCGGGTTCAAGCAGTACATCCCGATGCCCATTTCGGAAGTGGCGATAGACTGGATGAAAGTGGGAGAATTTAAAGACGCAAGCGGCAATCTTTTTCAGGAAGTTCTTCTCATTTCGGTTCCTCAGGAACAGATAAAAAAATATCAAAGGATTTTTAAAGAAGCCGGACTTCACCTTAATGCGCTTGAAATAGAAAGTTTGAGCCTCGTGAGGTCCGTCGGAGCGGATCCGACGCCCACTTTCATAATCGACATAGGCAGCCGGTCCACGGCAATCATAATAGCCGAAGGAGGAACGATGCGTTTCAGCGGACAAAGCGATTTCGGAGGAGCGTCTCTGACTCAAGCCGTTTCTTCGGGTCTTAATATAAATCCGATGCGCGCCGAAGAACTCAAAAGAGAAAAAGGCATACAGGGAACGGGTCCAAACTACGAGTTATCCACAATTATGTTGCCTTTTCTTGATGCTATAATTAATGAAGTAAAAAGAGTGGAATTTAACTACAAAAGTCAGATTCCAAGCTCTAAGAATATAGAACGAGCCGTGCTTAGCGGCGGCGGCAGTAATCTGGTCGGCATCGAAAAATATTTCGAAAAAAATCTTGGAATACCAACGGTAAAGTCGGCGCCGTTCCTGAAATTCGAATATCCCGCGGCGATCGAGCCGCTTGTCAAAGAACTGAATCCTTTTCTGAGCGTTTCTCTGGGATTGGCTTTAAGGGAATTTTCCAAATAAATAAAAATATCCATTATCCGATAAAAATATGGCATTCCCAGAACAATTGGCAGACCGTTTAAGCCGCGAACCGGCGCAGGTTTCGGGCTGGTCCGGCCAGCTTTTGATGTTCAGCGCAACAATCTTTTTTATAAGTTTAGCGGTTTATTTCGGGCTTGTTTTCGGCTACACGCCGTATCTTGGAGGGCAGATTGCGTCTTTGGACAATCAAATAAAAAGTTTCGATATCCAGATTCCCCAGGTAGAGCAAGGCAAGCTTATTTCTTTTTATTCTCAGGTGGTTAATCTCCAGAACATCCTTAACAGTCACACTGTTTCTTCAAAGTTGTTTACCTGGCTTGAAAAGAACACTTCGAAAAACGTTTATTATTCCAAAATGAACATGTCAACGGTCTACGGAGCCGCCGATTCCGTACAGCTGAATATAGGCGGTTTTTCAAAAACGCCGGAAGATTTTTCAAAACAGATACTTGTCTTTCAGAGGGATCCCCTGGTTCAGAGAATGAACATAAATAATTTTTCCGCGCCTTCCGGAGGCAGTCAGTGGCGTTTCGAAGTGACATTATTCATGTCTATCGACACGGTGAGTCAGTCGGTGTCCGCAGGCAGTTGAAAATATTTTCCGACACAAACATAAATGAAACAAACAACAAAAAGATTCTTAAGCCTGATAATATCATTCTCTCTTTTTTTGGTAACGCTGATCGTTTATTTCAGTTTCATTGTGCCGGCGAACAAACAAGGACAGGACGAGAAAGCCCAGATGCTGAGCCGCCAGGATTTCATCAACAGCCAAAAATCGGCGATTACCCAGGTTAAAAATCTGATAACCTCCTATAAGGGCGAAGGGCAATTGCAGGAAGTAGTTTCATCCATATTGCCGTTCTCCGCGGACATGGCTGGCGCGTTTTCTCAAATTACCGGATTGGCTCAGGCAAGCCATCTTCTGGTCGCCAATCTCATAGTCGGAACTTCAATTGATTTGCCCAGCGCAGGAGATGCGTCTTCGCAGTTGCAGATTAAAGGTTACAGTTCCGAGGATTTCCAGGTTCAAATGACGGGATCTTACGAAGACTTCAAATCTTTTCTGAGCAATCTTGAAACAAACATAAGGATTTTCGATGTCAGGAAAATAGAGATATTGCCGGCAGGGAAACCGAATCAGGACATTTATAATTACAATTTAACGGTCACAACTTATTATCAAACACCATAAAAAATGGCTATATTTATTGAAGAAAAAACAGACAGCGGCGCAGTGGTTAACGTGGTAATCTGGCTGACGATATTGGCGATAATTTCCGCCAGCATTTATTATATTTTTTTCAAAAAACCGCAATTGGTCGAGTTCACAGCTTCTGCGTCGTTTAAAAATATAGAACAGCTTTCAAAAATAAGCATAAACTCCGACAAATTGATCAATAACCAGACATTCCAGACGCTGAAACCGTACATCACCGTAGCCGAACCGGACAATTTCGGGAATGCAAATCCGTTTTTGGGATCATAAAGCGTCTGCGAAACACCAAGTTTACGAATGTTTGATTAACCAATATCGGCAAGTCTCTCCTAAAATTATTCGCGCATTCGTGCCTGTTCGTATCCCGCAGATTATTAAAGACAAATGACCACGGAACAACTTTTAACCGAACTGCAAAAAAGGAACTTAATAAGCGAGGAATCTGCCGTAAAAATAAAAAGAGATTCGCTACTTTCCGGCCGCTCTGCGGAGGATTTGATTTACTCGCAACGCCTCGTAAGCGACCTTGAGATAGCCAAAATAACAAGTGAGATACTCAAAATACCCTATCAGAAAATAGATATCTCAAAAATCGACGAAGACCTTCTTCAGTTAATACCGGAAGAAACCGCGAGAACCTATGGGGCGATACCTATTTCGAAAAACGAGAGCATGATTATCGTCGGGATGGTTCATCCGGACGATCCCAAAGCCCAGGAAGCGCTGAAGTTCATAGCGCGCCGCAGCCGCCTTAATCTCGGCATTTACGTAATTTCATATTCCGATTGGCAGGATGTCCTGAAAATATATTCTCCATATAAAAGCGAAGTGGAGGCGGCCGTGCGTTCCCTTAATTTGAAAACGGTATCGGCGTCCGGGCGTCGCGTGGTCAAACTGGAAGAAATGCCGAGTGCCGGTTCAGAAGACGCGCCAGTAATCAAAATAGTCGCAAAAACCCTTAGCGAGGCCGTTCAAAGAGGCGCTTCCGATGTTCACATAGAACCGCTGGAAAATTATTTGAGGATAAGATTCAGAATAGACGGGAAATTAAAGGAGGAACTCGCTCTTCCGTCGGAACTGTCGCAATCCATCGTTTCGCGCGTAAAGATTATTTCCAGCCTGAAAATAGACGAAACAAGAATGCCTCAGGACGGGCGTTTCAGTACCAGGGTTCTGGACAGAGAAATAGATTTCCGCGTTTCCACTTTTCCGACGCCGCTTGGCGAAAAAGTTGCGATCCGCGTGCTTGACCCGTCGACCGGCCTTAAAAGTTTCGAACAGCTTGGGCTTGATGGGAAAAGTTTGGAAACCGTAAAAGAAGGGTTGTTGAAACCGTTCGGAATGATATTGATAACCGGACCGACCGGTTCCGGCAAAAGCACAACTCTGTATGCGATATTGCAGACGCTTAACAACGAGAGCGTGAACATTCTTAGTTTAGAAGACCCGGTTGAATATCTTGTTTCGGGGATAAATCAGTCTCAGGTAAAGCCCGAGATAGGCTATGATTTCGCTTCCGGGCTGAGGGAAATGCTAAGGCAGGATCCGGATGTGATCATGGTCGGAGAGATCAGAGACAACGAAACGGCGGATCTGGCCGTTCACGCCGCGCTTACGGGTCACATAGTTCTTTCAACTTTGCACACGAACAATGCCGTAGGCGTCATACCGCGCCTTTTGGACATGAAAATAGATTCGTTTCTCATCCCGCCGTCGCTTAACCTGATCGTGTCGCAGCGCTTACTTGGAAGGCTTTGCCAGAATTGCAAAAAAGAAGAAACTGCATCCCCGGAATTTCAAAAGATGATTAAAAAGTCTCTGACTGATTTGCCCCCGGAAATATCATCGGTATATTCCGAACCTTATAAGATTTATCACAGCGAGGGATGCTCGAAATGCCAGGGACGGGGGATAGTGGGCAGAATGGCTATTTTCGAAACATTCAAAATGTCAAAAGAACTGCAGGAGATAATAGGCACTGCGCCAACCGCGCAGCGTATTTTGGAGGAAGCAAAACGCCAGGGAATGGTGACCTTGCGGCAAGACGGAGTCCTTAAGGCTCTTTCCGGTCTGGTTGGCATGGAAGAAGTAATTAGTGAAACGGAAGAATCGTGATATAATCAGATTAAATTATGGCTACACCGGCGGAAAAAATGAACGATCTTTTGATCGCGACTGCGAGGCAAAACGCGTCGGATCTTCATATTGCTGTCGGACGCAAGCCGACCCTTCGCGTAGACGGCTCGCTTGTGCCTATTGAAAGCGAAGCTCCGCTGACTCCCGAAGCCGTGGAGGAACTCGTGTCCTGCCTCATTACTCCGGAACAGAAAAAAATATTCCTTGAAAAGCGGCAGCTTGATTTCGCCTACAGCTTCGAAGACAAAGCAAGATTCCGCGTCAATATTTATTTTCAGCGGACTTATATGGCGGCTTCGCTGCGTCTGATACCCGCAAGAATAAGAACAGTAGAAGAGCTCTCTCTCCCTCCGATAATCCACGAGTTTCCGAAACTTTCGCAAGGTTTCGTTTTGATAGTAGGTCCGGCAGGCCACGGCAAATCAACCACGCTGGCTGCCATGCTGGACGAAATCAACCATAACAGGACGGACCACATTGTTACCGTGGAGGATCCCATAGAATATATTTTCACGCAGGACAGATGCATAGTTTCCCAAAGAGAAGTCGGCAACGATACGACGACTTTCCATGCCGCGCTTAAGACCGTTCTCCGCCAGGACCCGGATGTGATTATGATAGGGGAAATGCGCGACTCGGTTTCGATATCTACCGCGATGACCGCGGCGGAAACCGGACACCTTGTTTTCTCAACGCTGCATACCAATTCCGCTTCGCAAACGATAGACAGAATCATAGATTCGTTCATTCCCGAACAGCAGGGGCAGGTCGTTTCGCAGCTTGCATCCACGCTTGTCGGCATCATCTCGCAAAGGCTTCTTCCGCGCCTTTCGGGAGGCCGCATACCGGCAATCGAAATAATGATAGTCAATCCGGCTATCAGAAATCTTATACGCGAAAGAAAAATATATCAGATAGACCTTGTTATCGAAACAAGCCTGCAGGAAGGAATGATTACGCTTAACCGTTCCCTCGCCGGACTTGTCAAAAACAAAGAAATTTCCCTTGAGAACGCCGAACTTTACTCTCCTAATCCTTCCGAGCTCAGAATCATCCTGGAAAGAATGTAAAGTGCGCCGGCTGATAGTGCCGGTTTAAATGAAGAAAGATGAAGTTCAAATATCAGGCAAAAACAAGAGACGGAGAAAACCAAGTCGGCGTCGTTGAAGCCACCGATAAGGAAATGGCCGCCAGCATTCTGACCGGCCATAACCTTTTCTTATTGAGCCTCGAGCAGGCGGAAAAAGTAAGCTGGTATGAAAAAACCATAGATTATTTTTTCAACCGCCTTAGTGACGCTGAGTTGGTCATATTCACGCGGCAGCTGGCCATTCTCCTTGAGGCAAGGGTTCCCCTGAACACCAGCTTGAAAACCTTGCGCGAGCAAACGGCAAATCAGGTTTTAAAGGAAGCATTGCTGCAGATTTTTGAAGATGTTGATGCGGGTCTGCCGTTTTCTCAGGCAATCGGGCGGCAGCCTGAAATTTTTTCGACGTTTTTTTCCAGCATGGTAAGGTCCGCGGAAGTTACCGGAAATCTCGAGAGCGTTATGGGATTTTTAGCCGACCACATTGAGAGAGAGTACATACTTAAGCAAAAAGCGAAATCCGCAATGATTTATCCGATAATTCTGTTTCTCCTTTTTTCCGTGGTTTCTTTGGTTTTGGTGATTTTCGTCATTCCTCAAATCGGCCCGATATTTGCCGAATCAGGAGTCAGTTTGCC
>Ga0315268_10000490_pt1 | contig 46493 bp, 34 predicted proteins | sample C1_top_MG_FD_204535 | JGI IMG/M metagenome (GOLD analysis project Ga0315268, IMG submission 204535) | Sediment microbial communities from Yellowstone Lake, YNP, Wyoming, USA - C1_top | ecosystem: Environmental > Aquatic > Freshwater > Lake > Sediment | place: USA: Wyoming | collected 2017-08-01 | reverse complement strand
GACGTCCATTTTGTGATAAAATGCATGGTGCGACCTCCAGAATAAGAGGTGTGGTAGGCACCATGTAGTATACACCTTTCTGGGGATCGTGTCACTTCTGCCCGTCATTGAATTACCGAACACTCTCATTGCAGTAAACTCCTCTCTACCGCGGTTAGCCCTCGCCACTCACGTATTTGGCACCCGTGATGTTGGCGACCAATTCGGGACGCCGGAATTCTGCCCTGGCATCCGAGGACACTGCCGCGTTCGCTGGGAGTCCTCTAAGCCCTGGCATCGGTTGCCAGAGCTCCGGGGGCTGCGGTATGGGTTCCCTGGTAGCGGGCTGGTAGCTTTCGATCAGATTGACCATGTCAGACCAGTTGTCGCCCAACACCTTGACGTCCGTCTTCAACTCGGCCTGGGCCTGGCTGCCCAGAACGTCGGTCACGACGGCTTTCAAGGCATAGGATGTAAAAGCCTGCAGCTTCTCTCCCACGACCTCGGTGAAAATGTAGGGCGGCGCCTTCGAGCCGTCTTTTTTGATGACCTGGATGCTCTTCCGGATGCGCAGACCAGCGGGCTCGAGAACCCATATTCCCCCGTCTGCCTTGGGTCGTAGGGCAAAATCCAGGCTGGGGGTGACCGTGAGTTCAACCTCATCGCCATCGCCGGCGATCTCGACGTTATCCATGAACCACTGGATTGACAGCGGTTCCTCTAGAAGCAACTTCGGCTTGGCGATGTAGCTTGCTGTTATATAGACGAAGTAGTTGCCCATCGGCACAGGGGCCTGACCCCATGGCAGTTTCACATCCTTCCGCGAGTCAACCCACTGGCTGAGCAGGATGTCTGCGCTCGGTGAATACAATGGCGGCATCGTCATGCCACCGCCCATTAACACCTCGCCGGGCAGCACCATGGCCCACTTGCCACGGCCGTGCAAGACCAGGGTAGTTTGGGGGACCTGCCAATCGAACCGCACCTCCAGGATCGCAATGGGGTCCAGATTGTTGAGTTTCTGGTTGATTGCGGCTTGCTCGAGAGCCAAGATCACCGAACCAATGATGGTTGAGATGAGGCTGCCCACCGCCGCACCGATGCCAGTACCAACGGCACTCCCCGCGATGATGCCCCCCACAATCCCGCTAATCGCTGCTCCCACGATCCCGCCCACGATTGCCCCGCCGATGAAACCCATCGTGAAGCAGAACAGGCCAATCAGGAATTTCGACCAGCATGAAATGGACGAATCAACATCGGTGACCGTGATCTGGAGCTTGCTCGTGGTCGGGTCTATGGCAAGCTCGGCCTTGGCGGTGACTGTCGCGCTCACATCCCATATCCAGACGCCCCCGACGGTGAGATCCACTGTCAAATCCATGTACTTCAGCCCGCAACTAAACTCAATGTTCGTAATGCGTATCGAACCATTGGGATCAAAGATTTCGCCCAATTGATTTTTATTCGACAGGTTCTCGAAGTCTTCGAGCTTGCTCTTGTTCAGCCGCTGATACTGCTTGGCTTCCGGTGAGTTCCACCAGGCATTGAAGACCTGGTGAAGCATCCGCTCGTTGATGCCGATGGCCCAATGCTGCGTCATGAACTGCCCGACGTTCTGCGCCTGTCCCGTACCGTTGTGGGGAGAGAAGTTCACGCAAGCCGACACGGAGCGCTTCATCTGCGGATCTTGTGGATTGTTAAACTTGAGCTCGAAATCGTCTACGCTGAGGTTCATTTTAGACAGCATGCCGGCTTTAGTGAGCCTGTCGAGTTGCATTGCCAGTGAGTAATCCTTCAGCCTTGTGTTCAGCTCGTCCTCGATATCCTTCCTGAAGAGATAAAGCAAGCCGTTGATCTGATTTACATCAGCGTCACCCCCCGCCGCCAGGGGAGCCTTTGTCAGTTCGACGTGAAAGCGAGCCGGCCTGCCATTCTCATCCTCAACAACTGAGAGCACTGCCTCCACAGTAATGTTGGTGTGATAGGCGCTGTCTGGCTTGGCTAAGGCCATCGGCAGCTTCAGCAGGATGCCGTTCGGTGTGGCCGCATTGAACGAAATGGACTGGGGACGGCCCAGGATAAGCTGGCCTTGCAACAGGTTGGCGAACTTTGGCGGTAGATCAGGCCGATGTGGGATGACGTTTTCCTCATATGCCAGTTGGGTTACCCGTTCTACCACATCCTCACCTACTTCCATCACCATGTCATAGCCATCCAATGGGTTTGGATTCTGCTTGGCATGTTCCGGCGCGGTCGTCTCCCCTTTCTGCGCAAGCTGGGGAGCGAAGCTACCTGCCTCGGATGGCTGCAGGCGCACCGACACAAAGCCGCTGACGACCTCTCCATTGTTGAGCCTCTGTCTGACATGGTCATATTCCTCCATCTGGGCGCGCGTCACGCCCAGCATGGAGCGGCGCAAGACCGCCTTGACCTCTGCGCTTAGCTCGTATCCCAGCTCTACCAGCACGCGTGCTGGATCCACCAGGAACAGGACACCCAATACACGATCGCGGTTGATGCGGTCAGCGATCTGGCGGGCGTACGGGCGCAAGTCATCAGGCTTTTCGATGCGCGGCATATCGACCCAGCTAATGTCGGAAATCGGTGGCAGCACCACCTCGTCCCCTGCATGCAATGGGCCTTCCAGACCAGGGTTAGCGTGTTTCAGGGTGCGCTCCACTGTGGCACGCTCTTTCTCTAAGATCGTGCCATCCGGCTGCACGACCTTGTAGAGGCGCTCCGCTAAGCTCGAGAAGGTATCTCCTTCAAGAGCCAGGTATCTCTTGCTCATGGGTATGCTCCTCCTTGCGATTCAAATTAAGCCGCCCAACGGAGCGCGAGATGAGCGGAACCCCGCGCGCAGCGGAGTCCGAGGCGGGCGTAGTCCGCCGAGGATTTCCGCTCCATTGAGCAGTTAGGCGGACGCGAGCGGAGCGAGCAGACGCCGCTGCTCAATGGAAATCTCGCGCCCCGTTAGGCAAGCCGCTTCGCTCGCTGCGCTCCCTTGCGGCTCGCCTAACTCATCATTATACGGAACCTTTCCGTATAACATCCCTCATTAGGCGTGTTACGCGGAAACCTTGCCTAAGGTCGCGGCGCAGAGGGACAACAACGAATTGAGAAATAAACGAAAAATTAGCAGCATTCGCTCCATACCCAAATTCGCTGTTGTCCTTACGCTGCCACCAACTCCTCTTCCGCAAACAGCGCCTCCACCTTGGTGATTACCTGCCCATCCTTGAAGTGCAGCAACTCAATCGCTTTGGCCGGACACTCGGCGGCGCAGATGCCGCAGCCGCGGCAGGCGGCCACTTCAATGCGCGCCGCCCCACGGATGCCCCCCGCGCCCACGGCCGCGGGGTCAATCACGGGCACGTCGAACGGGCAGATGCGCACGCAGGTCAGGCAGGCGGTGCATTTGGTCTGCTCCACCTCGGCCACCACGCCGCCGACCTGCAGTTCGTCCTTGGACAGGATGGTGGCGGCGCGGGCGGCCGCGGCCTCGGCCTGGGTTACCGCCTCGTCCAGGAATTTGGGGTAGTGGGCCGTCCCGCAGAGGAAGATGCCCTCCGCCGGGAAGTCCACCGGCCGCAGCTTGACGTGCGCCTCCAGGAAGAAGCCTTCGCGGGAGCAGGAGAACTTGAACGTCCTGGCCAGTTCCTCGCTCCCCTCCGCCGGCACGATGGCCTCGGACAGGACCAGCAAATCGGGCGTCAGCACCAGCGGCTCGCCCAGGACGGGGTCCCACGCCCGGACCACGATAGTATTTCCGATTGCCGATTGCCGATTGCCGATTTGAGATTCGTGATTTGTGATTTCCACCTGCGGCTTGTGCTCGTCGTCGTAGTGTACGAACAGCACACCCGCTTCCCGCGCCTGCGTGTACAGACTCTCCTTGAAGCCGTAGGTGCGGATGTCCTTGTAGAGAATCGTCACCTGCGTGGCCGGGTTAAGCTCCTTGAGGCGCAGGGCGTTCTTCAGGGCCACGGCGCAGCACAGCCGGCTGCAATAAAACTCTTCCTTGTCCCACGGGCCCACGCACTGAATCATGACCACGCTTTTGGGGATTGCAGATTGCAGATTGCAGATTGCAGATTGCTGATTCCCTGATTTCCTGATTCCCTGATTCCCCGATCGGCAGATCTCCTCTAAATCGCCTTGCGTGACGATGCGTGGGTCCTGCCCCAAACCGAACTCCGGCCCGCGATACTCCTGCGCCCCCGTGGCGATGATGGTGGCCCCGTGCTCGATCAGGCGCTGCCGCGGGTCGTCAATGCCGCGCACCAGCGTCTGGAAGTTGCCCACAAAGCCCTTCGCCTCCACAACCACGGTGCTCGTCAGCACCTCAATGCGCTCGTGGGCGCGCACCCGCTGGATCAGCCCTTGCACGAACGGGGCGGGATCGCCACTCACGCTGGCGCTCAGCTTGCGCGCCCAGCCGCCCAACTCCGGCGAGCGTTCCACCATCGTCACTGGGAAGCCCTGATCGGCTAGCGACAAAGCGGCTGTCATCCCGGCCACGCCACCGCCGACCACCAGCGCCGAGTGCTGAAACGAGAGCGGCCTTTTGTATAACGGCTCCAGCAGGCGGGCGCGAGCCACGGCCATGCGCACCAGTTCCTTGGCCTTGGCCGTCGCTATGGTGGGCACGGTGGAGTGCACCCAGGAGCATTGGTCGCGAATGTTGGCCATCTCGAACAGGAACTCGTTCAGGCCAGCCTCCCGGATGGTGTCCTGGAAGAGTGGCTCATGGGTGCGGGGGGTGCAGCTCGCCACCACCACGCGATTCAGCCCCAGTTCGGCTACCCGCTCCTGGATGAGCTTCAGCGAATCCGCCGAGCAGGTGTAGATGGTGTTCTCGGCGTGCACCACGTCGGGCAGGCCCTGGGCGTAGGCCGTCACGCTCTGCACGTCCACCACGCCGGCGATGTTGGAGCCACAGCTACAGACGAACACGCCCACCCGGGGAGCCTTGTCCAGGACAATTTCCGGCGGGTAGATTTTTTCGGAGACCAAAGTGCCCCGCGCCGGAGCCAGCACCCGCAGGGCTGCCGCCGCCGCGCCGCTGCCCTGCACCACGCTGTCGGGGATGTCCTTGGGCTCGCTGAAGGTGCCGCAGACGTAGACGCCCTCGCGGCTGGTGGCTACAGGCGAGAAGGGATCAGTCCAGCAGAAGCCATCGGGCCGCAGTTGTACGCCCAGGCGCTGGGCCAAATCGCCTGCCCCACTGGCCGCCTCCAGACCCACAGACAGGACAACCAGGTCAAACTCCTCCTCCACCAATTGGCGATTGCCGATTGCCGATTGCCGATTGCCTGATTCCCCAATTCCCTGATTCCCTGATTCCCCAATTTCCCGATTTCCGTTTGGCGATTGGCGATCTGCGGAAGACTCCGTAGCTTCATACCGTACTATCAGGCTACGTGTAACCGGGTCTTCTTTGAGCGAGGAGATGCGGCAGCGGGTGTACTTGATCCCCTGCCGTTTGGCCCGCGCGTAGTAGGCGTCAAAGCCCTTGCCGAAGGCGCGCATGTCCATCATGAAGATGTGGCACTCCACGCCAGGCACGTGCTCCAGGGCCAGCATGGCCTCCTTGGTAGCGTACATGCAACACACGGCCGAGCAATAATCGTGTTTCTGGTCACGGGAGCCGATGCACTGCAAGAAGGCGATCTTCTTAGGCGGCTGGTGGTCGGACTGGCGCAGCACGTGGCCCTGCGTGGGACCACTGGCCGAGAGCAGCCGCTCGAACTGCAGGCTGGTAAGCACGTTGGCGTAGCGCCCGTAGCCGAATTCCTCGGAGAGCCGGGCGTCGTAGGGGCTGTAGCCAGGCGCCAGGATGACCGCGCCGACCTCGATTTCCTCGAGGCGTTCCACCATATCGTGGTTGATCGCCTCCACGCCGCAGGCGTATACACAGGCCAGACACTCGGAGCAAATCCCACACTGCAAACAGCGCCGCGCCTCCGCCCGTGCTTGATGCTCCGTCAGACCCAGGACGATTTCGCGGAAACTCAGCACGCGCTCTTCCAGCGGCAGCAAAGCCGGCTGGGCGCGCTCTTGAATCTTGATCTCGCCAGCCCGCACCCGTTGAGCCAGTTCCTCACGCGTGAACTTGACGACCGGCGGCTTGGGCGCGGCTTGTTTCAGTGGTTCGCCGCGCAAATAGCGATCAATCGAATTGGCCACACGATGGCCGAGCGTCACTGCTTCGATGATAAACGTCGCTCCGCCCCGTCGGCCCCCGACAACGAACAGCCCAGGAATTTCACTGGCCAGCGTTTCGGGATCGGCGGCAAGATCGTCGTAGCGCGGATCCAGGTGAGACAGATCCGACGCCTGGCCGACCACGCGAATCACTGTATCTGCTTCCAGCGTGAGCTCAGAGCCTGGCTCGGTCTTGGGCCGACGATGTCCAGTTTCGTCCACAACTTCCCCTGGCTTGGTGTGGGCCAACTCCACGCCCACCACTTTGCCGTTCTGGGTGAGAATCCGCATGGCCACAGTCTTTTCCAGCAGGCGGACGCCTTCGCGTTCAACTTCTGCGATCTCCCATTGATAGGCCGGAAGTTCAACGCGCGAACGATTAAAAGCGATTGTGACCTCGGCGGCTCCCAGACGGCGCGCCACGGCTGCCGCGTCCAGCGCGGTGATCCCACCGCCAACGACGACTACCCGATCGCCGATTTCTACCAGTTCACCCAGGTTAATCTGGCGCAGAAAGGTCGCCGCCGAAATGACACCTGCCGCGTCTTCCCCTTCAATGCCGAGTCGCGGGTCGCGCGTCGTAATCCCGGTGGCCAGACAAACGGCATTGTAGCCCTGCTGGAGCAGCGCGACTGGATCGCGAACGGGGGAATTCGTCTTGAGGATCACGCCCAGCGCCAGGATGTCATCAATGTCTTGCTGCAGCACCCCCTTGGGCAAGCGGTGGGCGGGGATGCCCACCCGCATCATCCCGCCGGGGACCGGGAGCGCCTCAAACACCGTTACGCCATAGCCCTTCTTGACTAGATCTTGGGCCGCGGTAAGGCCCGCTGGCCCAGCGCCGACGATGGCCACCCACTCGGGGCGTGTGCGCGGGAGGCGCGTCACCGTTTCGCGCCCGTAGGCCAGCGCATAATCCACGACGAACCGCTTGAGCGCCATAATGCTGACCGCCTCGTCTACGAGGGCACGGGCGCAGTGCCCCTCGCAAGGGTGATGACAGGTGCGACCACAGACGCTGGGGAATGGGTTGTCTTCTTTGATGACGCGCAATGCCTCACGATAGCGTCCTTCGGCGATCAGCGCCACGTAGCCCTGGGCGCGTTGGCCGGCCGGACAGCCATCGCGGCATGGAGCGATGCCGCGTTTTTCAATCGCGTACGCGGCGGGAACCGCCTGCGGGTAGAGGCGATAGGCGGCGTGGCGTTTCGCCAGGTTTTCGTTGTACGGGTCAGGCAGGGTGATGGGGCAGACCTTCTCGCAGTCGCCACAGCCGATGCACTTGCTCACGTCAACGTAACGTGGCTGGCGACGCAGGGTGGCGATAAAGTTGCCGGGTTGCCCTTTCACGTCAAGCACCTGGGTGTCGGTGAGGATCTGGATGTTGGGGTGGCGGCCGGCCTCCACCAGCTTGGGGGAGACGATGCACATGGCGCAGTCGTTGGTGGGGAAGGTCTTGTCCAGTTGGGCCATGTGCCCGCCAATGGCTGGGGCCTTCTCCACCAGGTACACCTTGATGCCCGACTCCGCCAGATCAAGGGCCGCCTGCACACCGGCAATGCCCCCGCCGATGACCAGGGCGGCGCCCACCGGCTGCTTTATGGCCTCATTGTTTGCGTTCATCTCTGACGTGCCCATCGCCATGCACACCAACCTTTGGTGAACGGATTACTGGCAACGGATTTGGGGAGCGGATTGAGCGGATACGCTCTCACCGCCCGTTTAATCCGTTCTCTGAACCCGTTGTCAGCAATCCGCTTATGATGTGGCACTGTGGCCGGAACGCCACAGCTTGCGGCATCTAAGCCCCAAACTGCGGACTTCAGGTTGTAGTGTTACATTTTAGCCAGACGGCAGGTTTGGCAACCTGCCCTACGAGTTCCCTGCTCTTTGTCGCCTTGTCTCCCCGTCCCCTTGTCTCCTTGTCTACTTCTTACTCCCCTCCGGCAACAACCTCTTCAGCCTTCGCAGCAGTTCGGCAGGCTTCACCGGCTTCTCGATGTAGTCCTCGGCCTGCGGTGTCATACCCTCTTGACCCACGGGGGGCCTCAGGCTAACCCCGTCTGGCAGGCTAGTCAACACGACCACGGGTATCCTGGCCAGGGCGGGATCCTTCTTCAGCACCTCGTACACCTGGAAACCATCTTTGGTAGGCATAATGATGTCCAGGAGGATCAGATCAGGGTGCACCCGGCGGGCCTTAGCCAACCCCTCATCCCCACCGTAGGCCACGTCCACGTCGTAGGCACTCTCCAGGACCGCGCCCGTCGCCTCTACGAAATCGCGGTCATCATCTATGAGCAGGATCCGCTCACGCTTCACGTTTCACGCCTCACGCCTCACATCTTGACAAGGTTACTGTCATTGCGAGCGCAGCGAAGCAATCTCAAGGTATGTGAGAGATTGCTTCGTCGCAATGACAGTTGAAATTCCACATCGCCCATCCGTCTCACGCCCCTCGCCTCATCTCCGGCGTCTGCAGATTCCTGGGGATAACGACGGTGAACCGGGTGCCGGTCTTATCAGCGGCGTAAGGGCTCTTGACCAGGATCTGGCCTTGATGGGCATCCATAATCTTCTTGGCAATGGAGAGACCCAGGCCCGCGCCCGTGGCCTCCCCCACATTACTGGCGCGGAAGAAGTCCTCGAAAATGTACGGCTGATCCTCGGCCGGGATGCCCACCCCCTCGTCTTCTACTTCAAAGATCAGGGCCTCGGGCTCGTACCAGGCGCGATAGACCACCGTGCTGCCTGGCGGCGAAAATTTGATGGCATTTGCCAGCAGGTTGGTGAGGACCTGGCGCAGGCGCCGGCGCGCGCCTACGATCTTATGAAACTCAGGCGGGGGCTCAATCCTGATCGTGACCCCTTTCTCCTTGGCCGCCAGCCGCACATCTTCAAAGGCCTCTGTGCCCACCTCCCCTGGATCGAACCATTCAAAATCGGCCTGGATCTGCTCCGGCCGCATCCGTGCCAGGTCAACTATGTCGCTAATCAGGGAGCGGAGATCATTGACCCGCAGAGTGCTCCGCTCCAGCATCCGCCGCTGCTTGTCGGTCAACTCGCCGGCAAACCCGCCCAGCATCACCTGCAAGTAGTTTTCCACGGCTGCCAGGGGGGCGCGCAGCTCGTGCGCGACGATGGAGAGAAAGTAGGTCAAAGTGCTAGTCACATCTTTGTACCGTGTCCCGATCAGCGAGGCCACCGTGCTCATCATTTGGAAACCGGCGCGCGGGTTCTCGGACATAAAATTGCGAAGCCTAGCCCCATCTAAGACGATGACACAGGTCGGCTCCATGCAGATGGCGCTCGAAACGTAGACGTAAGGTGGTGTCAGGCTGGACCAGCCAGCCGCGCTGCCTGCGCCCACGTAACCGATCGTCGCCAGGCGGGTCTTGCCCCCTCGGCCCAGTTGGATCTTGATCTCCAGCGAAAGCTTGCCCTGCTCCACCAGAAAGAGCCAATCGGCCGGGGCACCCTCGGCGAGGAGTACGTCACCTTCCTGGTGAGATTCCTGGCGACCAAACTGGGCAATCTCCGCCAGTTCTTCATCGGTGAGCCCGCCGAAGAGGTCAAAGCGTCTTAAGCTCTCAACTGTGATCGCCATTTTCCGCACTCGCTTCGTTCTCACTCCTAATGCCGTGTGGCGTGAAACGTGAAGCGTGATGCGTGAAACGTGAGCTCACGCCTCACGTATCACGGTTCACGCATTCGCAGCCATGCTCTAAGCGGGGTTAGCAGCGATGGCCTTGGCCAAACAGCAGGTAAATTTGCTGCCGCTGTGCTCCGGGCAGTAGGGGCTTTCCACCCAAATCTTCCCCCCGTGCGCCTGCACAATCCGCCGGGCGATGCTCAGCCCCAGGCCCGCCCCAGGGATAAACTCCTCCCGCCGGACCCGAAAATAGTCCTCAAAGATGTGGGGTAGATAACGGGCAGGGATGCCCTCGCCCGTGTCCATTACGTCTATCCGTACATTATCCGCCTCTTCCGTCAGGGCCAGCGTGACTCGCCCTCCCGGCGGTGTAAACTTGATCCCGTTGTCCAACAGGTTGAGCAGCAGCCGTTGCAGTCGCTTGGGTGAGCCCAGGACGAAAGGCAAGTCCGGGGGGATCACCGTCTCCAGGGCCACTCCCTTCTCCCTGGCTCGCACCGCCAATTCGTTTACCGCTTCCAGAGCAACGTCGGCCAGATTGGTAGGTTCGATCTCCTGGGCGATACGCTTCTCATCGAGCTGCGAGACGTCCAGGAAGTCGTTGATGAGCTGGATCATCTCTTCCAGGCGCACCAGAGTCCGTTCCAGCCAGCGCCGCTGCTTGGCGTTAACCTCGCCGGTGTAGCCATCCAGCATCGTCTGGATGTAGGTGACGGCCACAGCCAGCGGGGTCTTCAGATCGTGCGAGGCCAGGGCCAGGAAGAATTCCCGCATGCGATCCAGTTCGCTTAGTTGCTGGTGCGCCAGCTCCAGTTCTTTTGCCCTGGCCTGCGCCTGCTCCTCTCGCCGCCGCCGCAACTCGGCCACGATGCCGGTAGCTCCAGCCGCTAACAGGCTTAAGGTGACCACGAAGGCGACCAGGATGGAGACGATGTAGGCGTCATTGCGGTACACCTCGTCGGGAAGATAGCCCGCCAGGTGCACGTGGGGCAGCCAACTGGCATACTCCAGCCCGACCAGAGCGGCGAACAGGCCAATGGCCAGGGCGGTTACGCGATAGGTGTCCCGCGCTGGCAGCAGGATGCTACTGAAGCCGACGTGAATCAAGTACAAGAGAAAGAACGGATTCTCGATCCCCCCTGTGAAGTGCAGCAGCGCCGTCAGGGCCAGCAGGTCAGTAACAATCTGGGCATGGGCGAAGGCGCGGCCCCGCCGCACCATAACCTCGGCTGAAAAAACAGCGCGTGCTTCCCCCCACGCCCACAGCGAAAACGCCAGGTTGTACAGGACAATGCCGACCGTCACCCCCAGGACTGGCCTCAGGGCAAAGCGAATCCTGAAGATCGCCTGCGCCAGTAAGACGATCAGCAGAATCGCCCCTACCGCCAGCCAGCGCAGGTTGATGTACTGGCGCAGCCGGCGCGGCAGTTCGACCTCTTCAGGGGGAGCTTCCGGCACTTGCAAGTTCGCCTTTCCACTTCTTTAAACCTGGCGAAGGTTCTGAAACCTTCGCCAGGTTCACAGGTTTACTACTTCAAGAGTTTGCTCACCCGGCGCAGAAAATCGTCTGGCACCACTGGTTTCTGCACGTAGTCCTGAACGTCCATCATCATGCCCACTTCCAATTCGTAGCGACGGCGGCTGGCATCTTCCAGCACCGTGGTCAGAATCATAATGGGCAGTTTGACATATCGGGGGTCTTCACGTAGCGCACGGATGACCCCCCAGCCGTCCATCCTGGGCATGAGCAGGTCCAGGATCAGCAGATCGGGGACTTCCTGCTCAATCAGTTGCAGGCACTGTTTGCCGTCGCGAGCTGTGGCCAGCCGGTAGGGCATGGCCTCCAGCACCGAGGTGATGCCTTCCAGGATGTCCGGGTCGTCATCCACGATCAGGACATAAGGCTGCTTTTTCATAGCTCCCCCTATTGGCATGGTCGTGGCGAGTCTCGCTACCTCATCAGCCAGGGAATTAACCACAAAGGCACCAAGAACACCAAGTTTTTATTTTTGTGCCTTTGTGTTTTGGTGGTTCAATACGGGCCTCCGCCCAGAGCAGGACTTACATTCTCGAACCACGCCTCGCTGAGCCGATACGGCCCAGGGGGTTGGGACCCAGGCGCTTGATCTCGGCCGTCATTTCGGCTGCGGAGAAGGCGAATTGCCCGCCCATAGCTGAAGACAGGTTGATCATCTGGATGCGCCGTCCCCCCAGACCTATTTGCTCCAGCAACTGGCGCACGTATTCCACTCGTTTGCGGGCGTGTAGATTACCAACCTGGTAATGGCATTCGCCCTCCAGTCAGCCGGCCACCATCACGCCATCTACACCGTCCTCGAAGGCCCGCAGCACGTAGATTATATCGAGCTTGCCGGTGCACGGCACTTCGACCACCTTGATGGCTGTGGGGTACTCCAGGCGCATCCCGCCGGCCAGGTCGGCCGCGGCGTAAGCGCAGTGATAACAGCAAAAAGCCAGGATTTCGGGCTCAAAGCCGTTGTCGGTCATGGTAACCTCTCCCCCGGCCCCTCTCCGATACGGAGAGGGGGGATGACCTCTACCCCCAGGCCCCTCTGCAGCACGGGGGCGCTCCCCCTTCCCTCGTAGGGAAGGGGGTTTGGGGGTTAGGTCGGCAACATGGCGGGCACGAACAGCGAATCAACTTTCGTCAACATCTGCAGGTCTGTGTAGTGCAGCAACTGGATAGCCCTGGCCGGACACTCCGCCGCGCAGGTGCCACAGCCATGACAGGCAGCCGGCTCGACATAGGCTGCGCCGCTGACACCACCCACGCCGGTGAAGGTAGCCTTGACCTTGGGCGCGTTATACGGGCAGAGGCGCACGCAGGTCAGACAGCCCACGCACTTGGCCTGGTCTACAACAGCCACACGCGCACTGGACATCAGTGTATCCTGCGCCAGGATAGCCGCCGCTCGCGCTGCCGCTGCTTGCGCCTGTACGATGGTCTCGTCTAAGAACTTGGGGTAGTGAGCCAGGCCGGCCATGAAGATGCCATCGGAGGCGAAGTCTACCGGCCGCAGCTTGATGTGCGCCTCCAGAAAGAAGCCGTCCAGGTCCATGGGCACCTTCAGCCGGTTGGCCAGCTCCCGCGCCCCCTCGGCCGGGACGATGGGCGTGCTCAGCACCACCAGATCGGGCGTTAACACCAGCTCCTGCCCCAGCATCGGCTCCCAAGCCCGAACGACGAGGTGATTGCCGATTGCCGATTGCCGATTGTTGATTTGAGATTTGTGATTTGTGACTTCTACCTGCGGTTCATGCTCGTCATCGTAATGCACGAACAGCACCCCGGCCTCCCGCGCCTGCGTGTAGAGCCGCTCTTTGAAGCCATAGGTGCGAATGTCCTTGAAGAGCACCGTCACCTGAGCGGCGGGGTTCAACTCCTTGAGCTTCAGAGCGTTCTTCAGGGCCGTGGTGCAGCAGATGCGGCTGCAGTAACGCGCCGCCGGCCCCACGCACTGGATCATCACCACGGATTGCGGATTGCGGATTGCGGATTGCGGATTGGCGAGGAGACCTTCAAACTCTTGCTGCGTGATGATGCGGGGGTCGTTGCCACAGCCGTACTCCCGGCCGCGATACTCCCGCCCGCCGGTGGCCACGATGGTCGCCCCGTGCCGCACCTCAAACTCTCGCCCATTCCCGCCCAGCCGGCTGACAAAGTTGCCCACGAAGCCACTGGTCTCCAGCAACTCGGTCCGCAGATGAACATTGATCTTGGGATGCCGCTGCACGCGGTCAATCAGGTGGCGCAGGTACTTTTGGGGATCACTGTCCGGCTGTTGAGAATCGGCCATGTAGTAGACGTGCCGCAGGTTGCCGCCCAGCTCGCCGGTGCGTTCGATCAGGTGCACCGGGAAGCCTTGCTTGGCCAGGCTGAGGGCGGCGTTCATGCCCGCGGCGCCACCACCGATGATCAGCGCCGCTTTCTCGACCGGCACCTCGGTCGTGTACAGGGGCAGCAGTCGGGTGGCCCGTCCCACGGCCATGCGCACCAGGGTCTTGGCCTTCTTCGTCGCCCCCTCCCGATCGCTGCCGTGTACCCACGAGCACTGGTCGCGGATGTTGGCCATCTCAAAGAAATACGGGTTCAAGCCGGCCATGCGCAGGCTGTCCTGGAACAGCAGCTCGTGGGTGCGCGGCGTGCAGGAGGCCACGACGACCCGGTTCAGGCCCAGTTCTTTGATTTGTTCAGTGATGTGCTTGATGGTATCCTGCGAGCAGGTGTACAGGTTGTTTTCGGCGTGGACGACACCGGGCAGCGTCTTAGTGTACTCCACGACGTCTGGCACGTCAATGTACCCGGCGATATTGCTCCCGCAGTGACAGACAAAGACGCCGACGCGCGGCATCTCGCCGGTAACGTCGCGCTCTGGCGGGTATTCCACCTTGCGCGCCAGCGTCCCTCGCGCTGGGGCCAGCAACTCGCCGGCTGCGGCGGCCGCCCCGCTGGCCTCCACCACCGTCTCCGGGATGTCCTTGGGTTCGCGGAAGGGGCCAGCCACGTAGATGCCACGGCGGCTGGTTTGCAGCGGGTCGAATAGCACCGTATGGCAGAACCCGTAATCGTCCAGCTCAATGCCCAGATCGTGGCTCAGGCGCTTAACCTCCGGGGAGATCTCCATGCCCACGGAGAGCACCACCAGATCGAACTGCTCCTCCACCAATTGCCGATTGCCGATTGCCGATTGCCGATTGCCTGATTCCCCGATTCCCTGATTCCCCGACCCCCCGACTCCCCGATTTCCGTTTGGCGATTGCCGATTGGCGGAGGACTCCGTAACCTCATACCGTATGATCAGGTTATGCGTGACCGGGTCTTCCTTGAGCGAAGAGACGCGGCAGCGGGTGTACTGCACCTTGTACTTGCGCTGCGCCCGGCGATAGTATTCCTCGTAGCCCTTGCCGAAGGCCCGCATGTCCATCATGAAGACTTGGATGTCCATGTCGGGCTCGTGTTCCTTGGCCATGATGGCCTGCTTGGTAGCATACATGCAGCACACCGCCGAGCAGTAATCGTGCGTCTGGTCGCGGGAGCCGATGCACTGTAAGAAGGCGATGCGCCGGGGTCTCTGGTGATCCGATAGGCGCTCGATGTGTCCGCCGGTCGGCCCGGAGGCACTGAGCAAGCGCTCGAACTGCAGACTGGTCACGACGTTAGCGTAACGGCCGAAGCCAAACTCCTCGGACAGTTCGGCGCGATAGACCTCGTAGCCGGGCGCCAGGATGACCGCACCCACGCGCAGTTGCTCCTCCCGGTCGATCTGCTCATGCGTCTCCACAGTCACGGCGCCGGGCTTGCAGGCCTTGACGCACTGGTAGCACTCCGAGCACACCCCACAGGAGAGGCAGCGTAGGGCCTCGGTCTTGGCCTGCTCCTCGGTGAAGCCCAGCTCCACCTCCACGAAGCTCTCCAGGCGCTCCTCCAGCGGCAGGATGGGCATCACGGCCCGCGCCGCCTTCAAGGCCTCTCCGGCGGCGATCTTCGCCTCTGCCTCGGCGCGGGTGAGTTTGACCTTAAGCGGCGGCGCCTCTTCCCGTGGCGTGCGCAGGGGCAGCCCGCGCAGGTAGCGGTGAATGGAGAGCGCCCCACGGCGCCCGCTGGCGATGGCCTCGATGAGTGCCCCAGGCCCCTGCGCCGCATCGCCGCCGGCAAAGATGCCGGGGCGATTGGTGGCTAGCGTGTCGGGGTCCACGGCGAAGGTGCCCTGGCGGGTTATGTGCAGGCCGTGGTCGGGCCGCAGGAGCGAGATCTCCGGCGCCTGGGCCACGGCCGCCACCATGGCGTCCGCCTCAATGACGAATTCCGAACCGGGAATGGGGATTGGCCGGGGCCGTCCACTGGCATCGGGCTCACCCAGGCGCATGCGCACGCACTTCACGCCGGCCACGTGGCCATCGTTGGTGACGACCTCCACTGGCGTGGCCAGGAGCAGCAGCCGCACGCCCTCGGCCTCGGCCTCGTCCACCTCACGGGCGTGGGCAGGCATCTCGGCGCGGGTGCGCCGGTAGACCAGCGTGACTTCCTTGGCCCCCAATCGCAGGGCGGTGCGGGCGGTGTCAATAGCTGTATTGCCGCCGCCCACCACTACCACCCGCTGGCCCAGGGCCACGGGTTCGCCCAGACTGACCCGGCGCAAGAAGGCTACGCCGTGGTGCACGCCGCTGGTGCCCCGCTCGCCGGGGATGCCCAGTTCCTGGGGCTGATGGGCACCCACGGCCAGGAAGACGGCGGCGTAGCCCTGGTCGAACAGGCTGTTGAGGTCGCTCACTGTGTGGTTGAGGCGAATCTCCACGCCCTCGGCCTGGATATCGGCGATCTCCCGCTCTAGCACGTCGCGGGGCAGGCGATAGGCGGGGATGCCCACGCGCATCATCCCGCCGGCCACGGGCAGGGCCTCGAACACCGTGACGCCGTAGCCCAGCCGCGCCAGGTGGTGGGCACAGGAGAGCCCCGCCGGCCCTGAGCCTACTACGGCCACCTGCTCGCTGTACTTTCGCTCCGGCACGGGCACCGGCTGGCCGGCCAGGCGGTCGGCGACGAAGCGCTTGAGGTGGCAGATCGCCACTGGCCCGTCTACCAGGCCGCGATTGCACTCGCTCTCGCAGGGATGGGTGCAGACGCGGCCTACGCTGGCGGGGAAGGGGTTGTACTGTTTGATGACCTCCAGGGCATCGGCGTAGCGGCCGGCAGCGATGAGGGCGATGTAGCCCTGGGCGCTGGTCTCCGCCGGGCATGTGGCCTTGCAGGGCGAGCGGCCCTTCTTGTCAATGGCGAAGGCGTTGGGCACGGCCTGGGGGTAGAGCTTGTAGATAGCCCGGCGGGTGACGAGGCCAACGTTGAACTCACTGGGTATGTCTACCGGACAGGCCTTCTCGCAGTCGGCGCAGGCGGTGCACTTGGCCGGGTCAATGTAGCGCGGCCGGCGGCGCACGGTGACTGTGAAATCACCCGGCTGGCCCTCTAGGGCGAGCACATCGCTGTTGGTGAGCAGTTCAATGTTACGGTGGCGGCCCGCCTCCACCAGCTTAGGGGAGACAATGCACATGGCGCAGTCGTTGGTGGGGAAGGTCTTGTCCAGTTGGGCCATGTGCCCGCCAATGGCCGATTTGGCCTCCACGAGGTAGACCTTGAAGCCGGCCTCGGCGAGGTCCAGCGAGGCCTGGATACCAGCGATACCACCCCCCACCACCAGGACGGCCCCGATGGGCAGAGGGGCAGAGGTGCTGGGGTGCTGGGATGCTGGGTGGCTGAGGTGCAGAGGTGCCGAGGTGCTGGGGTGCTGGGGTGCCTGCTCCGCTGCTCCCCCGCTCCCCCGCTCCCCCGCTCCTCTGCTCAATCCGTGCTCACTGGCGGAAGTCATGATGCGCTCCGCTTGATTGCAGATTTCAGCTTTTAGATTGCAGATTTGGCTTGGCGGCGGGCGCCGCGCCCGCCCTACGACTTGTCTACTTTTTCCTTGTCTACTTGCCTACTTGCTACTTTCAATGGACTCGGCCCCAATTTCTTGGCCCGCTCGGTCATGATGGTGGCGGCGTTGGCAAACTCTGTGGCCTGGCCGCCGGACATGTAGAAGATGTCCAGCCGCTCACCGCCCACGCCCACCTGCTCCAGCAGTTGCTTGGCGTACTGCACCCGCCGCGTGGCGCGCAAGTTGCCCTCCAGATGGTGGCAATTGCCGATGGTGCAGCCGGCGACGAAGACGGCATCGGCGCCTTTCTCAAAGGCTTTGAGCATGTAGATAGTCTCTATCTTACCGGTGCAGGGCAGCTTGATGACCTTGACGTTGGCGGGGTACTCCGTGTGCGTGGCCCCGGCGATGTCGGCGGCGGTATAGGCGCAGTAGATGCAGGCGAAGGCTGTGATGTCCGGCTCAAAGCCGTTGGCTTCAGGCATGAAATGTCTCCTTGTTTGTTTACCGCAGAGCTCGCAGAGAACGCGGAGAATCAGGAAAATTATTTACCACCCGGATAATACCATCCTTCAGAACTTTTACATTGAAGTTGATCAGCAAGCCCACCTTACAGCCAGATAGCTTCAGATAAGACAGCATCTGAGCCTGATGTATAGGCGCCAAGCGATCAACAGCTTTGACTTCCACAATAACCTCCCCTTCAACGAGGAGATTCAGGCGGTAGGCACAATCCAGTTTTATTCCCCGATAGATCACAGGCAAAGGCTTCTGCTGTTCGACCATTAGGCCGCGTTCCACAAGTTCAAAAGCCAAGCAAGCTTCGTAGGCTGACTCCAAGAGGCCGGGCCCCAGGGCGCGGTGTACCTCGATGGCGGCACCGATAATGCTCTTCGTGATCCGGTCCAGCTTATCTTTCTCTGTCATCTCCGCGTTCTCGGCGTTCTCGGCGGTAAACAAACACGTCTCCTTCAGTGCCAGGACTCATGCCGGCAGCCACGCCCCCACAATCGTCTCCCCCCGCCCCATGACCTGCCAGTCGCGGTAGTTCACGAGCTGGATGGCCTTGGCGGGACATTCGCCGGTGCAGGTGCCGCAGCCCTGGCACTTGGCGGGCTCAATGTACGCCGTCCCTTTGATGCCACCGTTGCCCAGGCGCTCAGGGTCAATCACCGGCACGTCAAACGGGCAGGTGCGCACGCAGGTCAGGCAGCCTACGCACTTGCTCTCGTCTACTTGGGCGATGATGCCGCCGACCTCCAGGGCTTCTTTGCTCAGGATGGTGATGGCCCGCGCTGCCGCCGCCTGGCCCTGGGCGATGGACTCCTCAATGAACTTGGGGTAGTGCGCCATGCCCGCCAGGAAGATGCCCTCGCTGGTGAAATCAATGGGGCGCAGCTTGAGGTGCGCCTCCAGGAAGAAGCCGTCGTTGGAGAGCGGCACGCGCAGTATACTGGCCAGCTTCGCCGTATCCGCCGCCGGCTGGATGGCCATGGACAACGCCAGGACGTCCGGCGTGAAGAATAGCGTCTCCCCCAGGATGGGATCAGTGACCATCACCCGCAATTGCTCATTGACCACGCGCACGTCCGGGCGGCTATCATCATCGTAGCTGATGAAGATGACGCCCTTCTGCCGCGCCTCAGTGTAGAACTGCTCACGGAAGCCGTAGGTGATGAGGTCTTTGTACAGCACGTAGATCTGGCAGTCAGGATTCAGCTCCTTAAGCTTAAGCGCATTCTTGATGGTGCTGGTACAGCAGGTGCGGCTGCAATAATCGGCCTGGGGACCGGCAGGCCGCACGCACTGGATCATCACCACCTGGCCCAGGCTGCGCGCCTCTTCAGGGTTCTTAGCCAGGCGCTCCTCCAGGTCACGTTGGGTCATCACCTGGGGGTGCTGGCCGAAGAGGTACTGCCCGCCCCGATACTCCTGCCCGCCGATGGCCACGATGGTCACGCCGTGGTCAATTGTGCGGAGGTGACAGGGAGCAGGGGGGCTGGGGTGCAGGGGTGCTTCTGTGCTCCCCTGCTCCTCTGCTCCCGTGCTCCCCTGCACCCTGCGGCGCAGCGTAGACGTGAAGTTGCCCACAAAGCCGCGATGCTGGACAACCTCAGTTTCCTTGAGCACCAGGATGTGGGGATTGTCCTCCACACGGGCCACCAGGTCGCGGAGCAGGGCCTGCGGATCAGTGCCCTCGGGGGTGAAGTAGAGGTGGCGCAGATTGCCGCCTAGTTCGGCCTCTTTCTCCACCAGCACCACCTCGTGGCCGTGTTGGGCGATGTACAGCGCCGCGGTCATGCCCGCCACCCCGCCGCCGATGACCAGGGCGCGCCTGGTCAGAGCGACGCGCGTCTTGTGCACTGGCTCCAACACCTTCACCCGCTCCACGGCGATGCGCACCAACTCCTTGGCCTTGCGGTCAGCGGCATCGGGATCGCCCAGGTGTGCCCAGGCGCACTGGTCACGGATATTGGCGATTTCTACGAAGTACGGGTTCAGTCCCGCTTGGCGGATGGTGTCCTGGAACAGCGCCTCGTGGGTGCGCGGGGTGCAGGCCGCCACGACCACGCGATTGAGCTGGAAACGGTCAATGAGGTCCTGGATACGCTGCAGGCCGGTGGGGAAGCAGGCGTAGCGCGAGCCTTCGGCGTGCACCACGCCGGGCAGCGTCCAGGCGTACTCCACCACCCCCTGCACGTCCACGATGTCGCTGATGCTCTTCCCGCACTGGCAGACGAAGACGCCGACACGTGGCTCTTCGCCGCTGACGTCGCGCTCTGGCGGGTACTGGCGCTTCCTGGCCAGTGTGCCGCCAGTTCCCGACAGGAGGGCCAGGGCCTCGCCCACCGCGCCGCTGGCCTCGGCCACACTCTCGGCGATCTCTTTGGGGGCGGAAAAGGCACCAGCCACGAAGATGCCCGGGCGGCTGGTCTGCAGCGGGGCGAACTTCTCGGTCTCGCAGAAGCCGTACTCATTCAGGCGGATGCCCAGTTGCTTGGCCAGGGCCACGGCGCGGGGCGGCGGCTCGGAGCCTACGGAGAGTACCACCAGATCGAACTTCTCTTCGTGCATCACGCCGTCTTTGCTCTGGTAGGAGACGATCACGTCGCGGGTGAGGGGCTCTTCCTTCAGGCCGGAGATGCGACAGCGGGTGTACTTGACGCCGTATTGATTGCGCGCCTGATCGAAATAGGCGTTGTACTCCTTGCTGAAGGTACGCTCGTCCATCATGAAGACCTGACAATCCACACCTGGGTCGCGCTGCTTGGCCAGCACCGCCTCCTTGGTGGCGTACATGCAACAAATAGACGAGCAGTAATTGTGCTCCTGATCTCTCGAGCCGATACACTGCAGCCAGGCGATCTTGCGCGGCTCCTTCATGTCCCACGGGCGCTTGATCGTCCCGCCGGTGGGGCCGGCCCGGCTGGCCAGGCGCTCGTACTGGATGCTGGTGACCACGTTGGGGAAGCGACCGTAGCCGTACTGCTCGGCGGGGGTCGGATCGTAGAGTTTGAAGCCGGTGGTCAGGATGATGGCGCCGACCTTGACCTGCTCGGTCCACGCCGTCTCGTCCAGGTTGATGGCCTTGGGGCGGCAGATCTTCTCGCAGCGACGGCAATCCAGGCAGTAATCGCCCTTGTCAATGACGTAGGCGTTTGGTACGGCGCGGGGGGCACTCTTGTAGGCGGCCTTGCGCATCACCAGGCCGGCCTGGAGCTCGCTGGGCTTCTCCACCGGACAGCGCTCCGAGCAATCGCCGCAACTGGTGCACTTGCTCACGTCCACGTAGCGGGGGTTGTGCTGGAGCGTAACCGTAAAATCGCCGGCCTCGCCGGAGACGTCCCTGATCTCGGTGAGAGTCATGATCTCAATGTTAGGATGGCGGTAGTGATCGAGGAAGAAGGGGGAGATGGCGGGACGAGAACAGCCGTAGCCGTGTTCCGCGGTGCCGCGGCAGAGGACGCAATCGTGGGTGGGGAACATGAAACCGAGTTGAGCGATGTAGCCGCCGAGAGCGGGGGTGACTTCCACCAGGTACACCTTCAGGCCCGACTCGGCCAGGTCGTAGGAGGCGCGCATACCGGCCACGCCGCCGCCGACCACCATCACGGCGCCGACTTTCGCCGGGGCGTCATTGCCCTGAATCATTAAAAACCTCTCCTGAAAACCCGCCCGGGGCTGAAGCCACCGGGCTTATTCAACGAAGCCCTGCGGGCTGGTGAAGCGCCATCACGCCTTACTTCCCAAAACGGCGGGCGTGATGGCGCTTCAGAGGAGCCCCAGAGGGGGCTTTGTAGGCTCAGCCCGGCTCCTTCTAGGGCCGGGCGACCTACTGCTGGTCAGACCACAGGCTAGATTATACCAAAAGCGCCAGGTTTGTCAAGGCGGGTCAAATTTGACCGCTCTGGTCGGTATTATAGCGTCCCAGGGGGTGAAAGTCAAGGGGATGCTGTCAACGGATTGGGGAGCGGACTGAACGGATACCACATTCTCCGCTAAATCCGTTCTCCAAATCCGTTAGACAGCAATCCGCTCCCACGCCCCGGGTGCATCCAAGATCTGGGAGAAGTGTCTGATGGGCCGCAGAAGGCTTCCACAAGCCCGGTTTTGAGGCTGAAATGAGGGCAAAAGTGCCTCAGACTGGTACATTTGGCCCCCAAAGTTGGGTCTACAGCCCTGCTGAAAAGTCATCCACGGATCTTGGATGCACCCCGCTCCCCCTTGCAATTGAACTTTGTTCTGCCACATGGTATAATGCCGTCGCCGGATTGCTTGCGGCAACAAAGCTTCACCAGGAGGACGTGCCCTCATGAGCACTCCTATCCCCCCGGAACACCTCTCCACCCTGGCCTACCTCTGGCAGCAGTACGCGGCCCAGCCGCGCCAACTGGCCTTTCGCGCCCAGAATCTGGAGCAGTGGCGGGCCTGGCGAGACGCCCTGCTGGGCTAAGCTGACGGAGTGCCTGGGCGGCTTCCCCACCGAGCGCTGCGACCTGGCGCCCCAGGTGGCCGAGGTGATTGAGGAGAAGAGGACTATCGGCGGGAGAAGGTCTATTTCTACAGCGATCCTGGTGTGGCCGTGCCCTGCTACGTCCTCATTCCACGGCACGGCGCGGCAACGCAAGCCGGTTTTGGGGTAAGAGGTGACAATAAATAGACACGGATAAACGAATGATTGATTGAGGCTCATCACCGTTTGTGCTCATCCGTGTATCCGTGTCGGCATCCGTTGCCGCCGTGACTTTATTCGTTGACACCGGAGCCAGGCCGTAGGGCGGGCGTGCCGGGCCGGTTCACCGAGCCCTACGTTGCGACGGGGCCCACCATCCTGTTCTGCCTCTGAACGACAGGCCACGGGCCTGACCTACAAATGCCTGGATGTCGCTCAGGCCATGCCAGCCTACCCCGCAGAGACGGCGGCGACGCGTGATGGCATCCCCGCCGTCTCCTGTAGCGCCGTCAGCACCTGCTGGGCGATGTCTATGGCCGCCATCACATGCGCCTCGTGGGTGGAGGCGCCCAGATGCGGCGTGGCAATGACCTTGTCGCAGTACAGGAGTGGGCAGTCGCCGGGTGGCTCGTTCTCGAACACGTCCAGCGCCGCGCCCGCCAATCGCCCCTCGTTCAGGGCTGCCAGCAGCGCCGCCTCGTCTACGATGCCGCCCCGGGCACAGTTGATCAGCCGCGCCGTGGGCTTCATCAGCTTAAACTCCCGCTCGCCGATGAGGTGAAAAGTAGCCGGGGTCAGCGGGGTGTGGATGGTGATGAAGTCGCTGGTTTGCAGCAGAGTCTTGAAGGGCACCAGGGGCACGTTGATCATCTCCGGTGTTGTTTTGGCGATAAAGGGGTCGAAGGCGACCACCTTCATGGCCAGCCCCTGCGCCCGCCTGGCCACCTCCCGCCCGATGCGCCCCAGGCCGATGACGCCCAGGGTCTTGAAGGCTAACTGCACGCCCATGAACCGCGAACGTTCCCACTTGCCAGCAACCAGGGAGTTGTGCGCTGCTGGAACATAGCGCGCCAGGGCCAGCATCAGGCCGATAGTGTGCTCGGCGACGGTGAGGGTGCTGGCCGTGGGGGTGTTCAGCACGCGGATGCCGTACCGCGCCGCTGTCTCCACGTCTATGTTGTCCAGCCCGTTGCCAGCGCGGCCGATGACCCGCAGATTGCCCCCCGCCTCGATGACAGCCTTAGTCACTTTGGTCTCGCTACGCACGATAAGGGCCTCGAAGGGCGGGATGAGGGCGATGAGCTCGGCGGGCGGCAGCTTGCTGCGCGCCTCGACGTCGGCGTTCTGGCGCAGCAGCTCCAGCCCCGCCGGGGCCAGAGGATCGGAGACCAGTATTTTCGGCAGCCACCCTTGCGAAGGTTTCGGAACCTTCGCAAGGGTTTCCCCCGATTCTCCAAAAGCCACAAGCTCAGCCACTATCTCTTTCATCGGGTACTCCCAAACGATAGGGAATAAGGGATTAGGAAATCAGGGAATCAGGAAATCAGGAGACTGCCCTGATTGCCTAATTCCCTGATCACTGATTTCCTGATTTCCCATCCCCCAGCACGCTGTGCAGGGCGGCTATGGCCTGATCAATGTCCGCCTCGCTGACGTAGCCCAGATGGCCAATGCGGAAGATCTGCTCGGCGATGGCCCCCTGGCCGCCGGCCATGATCACGCCGTGCTCCTCGCGCAACCGGCGCAGCAGATCCTTGACGGCGATGCCAGCGGGCACGCGCACCGCCGTCACCGTGTCCGAGGCGTGGGCCTCATCGGCGAAGAGTGACAGCCCCAGGGACTTGATGGCTGCCCGCGTGTGCTGGCCGACGCGCCGGTGCCGGGCGAAGATGGCCGGCAGCCCCTCCGCCGCCATGAGGTCGAGCGCCGCCTGCAGGCCGTAGAACAGCGAGATGGCCGGTGTCCAGGGCGTGGCCCCCTTCTCGGCTGCGCTTTTGGCCCGCGCAAAGTCGAAGTAGAAGCGCGGCAGTTTGGCTGCCGCCTGCGCCCGCCAGGCCCGGGGGCTGACGCTGACCATGGCCAGGCCGGGCGGCGTCATCCAGGCCTTCTGCGCACAGGTAACGACGACGTCGCAGCCCCAGCGGTCGGTGGGCAGGTCAATCGCCCCCAGCGAACTCACCGCATCCACGATGAGCAGCAAATCGTCACGACCCTGCGCCCGCGCTGCCTGCACCACGGCGGCGATGGCCGCCAGGTCGTTGGTGACGCCGGTGGAGGTCTCGTTGTGGGTCACCAGCAGGGCTTTGGCCGCCGGATCGGCCTGCAGGGCGGCGGCGATGACCGCCGGATCGGCGGCCTGGCCCAGGGGGAAGTCCAGCCTGGTCACCTCCAGGCCATAGGCCATGGCGATGGCGGCGAAACGCTCACCGAAGACGCCGTTGACGGCCATGAGCACGTGGTCACCCGGCGAGAACTCGTTGACAATGGCCGATTCCAGCCCGCCTGTGCCCGAGGTGGTGAGCAGCAGGACGTCGTTCTGGGTCTGGAAGACCTCCTGGAGGCGGGCGGTGATCTGAGCCAGCAGGGCGGCGAACTCCGGCCCGCGATGGTTGATCATGGGCCGGGCCAGCGCGGCGCACACCTCTGGCGGCAGGGGCGTAGGGCCAGGCAGGCGTAGGTTCATCTTGGCTCCTTTCAGTCAGGACGCAGATTAACGCAGATTTTTTATAATTTTTCTGCGTTCATCAGCGTTCATCTGCGTCCCAGTTCTGGCAGGTGGTAGTCTATTTGCATGGCGGCGCGCACCTGGCGCATGGTCTCCTGGGCCACAGCGCGGGCGCGGGCAGTGCCGGCAGCGATGATCTCGTCCACCAGGGCCGGACGGGCCTCGTAGAAGGCGCGGCGCTCGCGGATGGGCGCCAGGAAGTCGTTCAGCACACGTACCAGGCGCTGCTTGACCTCCACATCGCCCACGCGGCCGGCGCGGTAGCGGGCCTTGAGGTCGTCCACCTCGGCACGGTCCGGGTTGAAGGCGTCGTGGTACTGGAAGACCGGATTGCCCTCCACGTGGCCCGGATCGCTGGCGTGGAGGCGGGTCGGATCGGTGTACATGCGCCGGACCTTGGCCTGCACCGTGGCGGCATCGTCCGAGAGGTAGATGGCGTTGTCCAGGCTCTTGCTCATCTTGGCGTTGCCGTCCAGGCCCACCAGGCGCGGCACCTCGCCCACCATGGCCTCCGGCTCTGGAAAGACCGGGGCGTACAGCTCATTGAAGCGCCGCACGATCTTGCGGGTCAGCTCCACGTGGGGCACCTGGTCGTCCCCCACGGGCACCAGGTGGGCCCGGCAGAAGGTGATGTCCGCGGCCTGGCTCACGGGGTAGCCCAGGAAGCCGTAGGTCAGCTCCTTGTAGCCGTGCTCCGCCGCCTCGGTCTTGACGGTGGGGTTGTGACGCAGCACGTTGACGCTGACGAACATGGCGTAGAAGATAGTCAGCTCGGCGATCTCCGGGATCAGGGACTGGACGAAGAGCGTGGCGATGTTCGGATCCAGGCCGACGGCCAGGTTATCCAAAGCCACCTGGCGAACGTCGTGGCGCAGGCGCTCTGGCCGGTCGAAGTTGGTGGACAGCGCCTGCACGTCGGCGATGATGACGAACTCGTCGTAGGCGTGCTGCAGCTTGACCCGGTTGGCCAGCGAGCCGACGTAGTGCCCCAGGTGCAGCGGCCCCGTGGGACGATCACCGGTCAGGATACGTTTTGGGGCAATGCTCATAAAGAGTACACCACTTTCAAGGTAGACAAGTAGACAGGTGCAAAAGTACACAAGTAGACAAGTACACAAGTAGTAAGGGCCTTATCTCCTTGTCTACTTGCCTACTTTCTCCTTGTCTACTTTCTCCTTGCCTACTTGTCTCCTTACCCCTTGTCTACTTTTTCCCTTATTTACTTGCCTACTCACCTACTTTCGGCAAGTGGGCCAGGGCCTCTTGTACCTTCTCGGCGGGATAGGCGTAGTCCTCCAGCTTGCCCGCCAGGTACTGGTCGTAGGCGGCCAGGTCAAAGTGGCCGTGGCCGGAGAGGTTGAAGGCGATGACCTTGGCCTGGCCAGACTCCTTGCACTTCAGGGCCTCGTCTATGACCACGCGAATGGCGTGGGCGCTCTCCGGCGCCGGCAGGATGCCCTCGGCGCGGGTGAACTGCACGGCGGCGGCGAAGGTGGGGTTCTGGAGCACGGCTACCGACTCCATAATGCCCTTCTTGCAGAGCAGACTGACCAGCGGGGCCATACCGTGGTAGCGCAGGCCACCGGCGTGAATACCCGCCGGCACGAAGGTGTGCCCCAGGGTATGCATCTTGACGACGGGGGCCGTCCGTGCCGTATCGCCGAAGTCGAAGGCGTAGACGCCCCTGGTGATACTGGGGCAGGCCTGGGGCTCCACAGCGATGGCCCGCAGGGCCGGCTGTTTGCCCGCCAGCTTGTCTTGCAGGAAGGGGAAGGCGAAGCCGGCGAAGTTCGACCCCCCACCCACGCAGCCGATGAGGATGTCTGGATAGACACCGGCCTTCTCCAACTGCTTCTTGGCCTCCTGGCCCACCACCGTCTGGTGCATGAGCACGTGGTTCAGCACCGAGCCCAGGGAGTACTTGGTGTCGTCGCGCGTGGCGGCGTCCTCCACCGCCTCGCTGATGGCGATGCCCAGGCTGCCGGGCGAGTCGGGGTTCTGCGCCAGGATGTTGCGCCCGGCGTGGGTATCCTGACTGGGGCTAGGCACCACCGTGGCCCCGAAGGTCTCCATGAGGATGCGGCGGTAGGGCTTCTGGTAGTAGCTTACCTTGACCATGTACACCTTGCACTCCAGGCCGAAGAAGTTGCAGGCCATGGACAAAGCGCTGCCCCACTGCCCGGCGCCGGTCTCGGTGGTGATGCGTTTGGTGCCTTCCTGTTTGTTGTAGTAGGCCTGGGCGATAGCCGTGTTGGGCTTGTGGCTGCCTACTGGCGAGACCCCTTCATACTTGTAGTAAATCTTCGCCGGCGTGTCCAGGACCTTTTCCAGGCGATGAGCCCGGAAAAGCGGCGAGGGGCGATAGAGGCGGTAGATGGCCTGCACCTCTTCTGGGATTTCGATGTACCGCTCGCTGCTGACCTCCTGCTTGATCAGTTCCATCGGGAAGAGCGGCGCCAGGTCGGCCGGCCCGATGGGCTGCAGCGTGGCCGGATGCAGGTACGGCGCTGGCGGGAAGGGCAGGTCGGCCAGGATGTTGTACCAGGCGGTGGGCATCTCGGCTTCGCTGAGCAGAATCTTCGTGGGTTCCATGGTAGCTCCTTTCGTTGTTGCGGCGGATGGCGGCTCACTGGCCACCCCGCCAGAAATGCAAAAACCCCTCATCCCTGACGTAGGGACGAGGGGTTTTCAATCTCGTGGTGCCACCCTGTTTAGGCGAACAGCGCCTCACTCATAATGGGGTACAGGAACACAGCGCTGGTCCGATACCCTGTGCCCGGCTAACGGTGGCCACTCCGGCCAAGCCTACTCATGTTCCAAGTTTCACGTTTCAAGTTTCACTTTCTGGGGAACATAGGAATAACGTGGAACTTGAAACTTGGAACATTTTCGATTGGCAACTCCCAGGTCCATTCGCCCTCTGCGCCAGCGCCGGATTCACACCACTCACCGGCTCTCTGAGCTTCGCTGGAGGGTTACTCGTCCTGTTCGTCGTCGTTAACGCTTCTTCAGTTGCTTGTAGTATAGCACATTTGCCCGGTAAAAGTCAAGCCTTTTGCGGGCGATTTTGGGCTAATTGTTGCCCCGTGCTGTCATCCAGCCGCTGGCCGGTGAACTTGTAGGCCGTGGACACCGCGCCGCTGCGCGTGGCCCCATACGGGAAGTACTTGATGTTGCCGCTTTGCGCCCCGCTGGTGACCGCTGTGCTCCCCAGATGGTCGCTGTGGATGTAGGTGGCGCCAGCAGCGGTGCGCAGGGCGATACGCTGGCCGTTGGCCGACTGCAGCACGCCGCCGCTCTCTGGGGTAATCACCACCTCGTCCGGGTCCGGCGGGGGCGTGGGCGATAGGTTCGGCTCTGCCACAGGAAGTCCCGCCGCCCAGGCCGCCGGTTCGGCCTGCTGGATACCCGTTGGCAAGATGGCAGAGGCGTCACTCGTCTCCGCGGAGGGAGTCTCACTGGCAGGCACAGCCAGACGAGCACGAACAGAGCGCGTGGCAGCGACGAGCTGTGGCCAATTGAGGGGAGACCAACCAGCAGATGGAGGGAGTTCTGGCGGTGTGGCCTGTGCTGGAGGGGATGCCGGGGCCAGACCAGCGGCGCCCACAGGAATGGGAACCATAGCCGCAACCAGGGCCAGGACGGTGAGGACACGCACCAGAGGCCAAAGGACACCACGATTCGTCTTCATCGGACACTTCCATTAAGGGCAAAGGCGCATTATAGCGCGCACCGTCACACCGACTGCCCATCATGAGTTGATGTGAGAGCTTAGCGGGGTGAAGGCTGAATGCTGTGGCGTGATTAAGGGAGCGTCGAAGAGGGCAGGAAGACACTCCACTATACCTTCTGCCATATATAACGCCGGAACGCCCAAAAGGTTACAGTGTTTTAATGTTCACCAGAGCGAACAGCACAGATTCGCTTCCTCCTCACGAATTCGTTATCAGGCTTACTCTCTATCCGCCATCGGCCATCGGCCATCGGCTATTGGCCATCAGCCGTCAGTCACGCTGGCTCCCCACCTGATTTGCCCACACCGGGTCGCGGCCGTCGGCCAGCTTGCGCAGATTGCCGCCGTCGGCGTCCAGCACCCACAGGCCCTCGCCGGAGAGGGAGACGGCCAGCCGCTGGCCATCCGGCGACCAGACCACGGACTCGAACCCACCGCGCTCGGTGAGCCGCTGGCGATGGCCCCCATCGGCGTCAGCCACGAAGAGCTGGGAGCCGGCGGCGCGAGGCGAAATGAAGGCCAGACGTGGGAGTTCCATGTTCCAAGTTCCAGGTTCCAGGTTAGAACCTGGAACCTGGAACGTGGAACTTGGAACTTGAAACAGCATCGGCGCCCAAGCGTAGCGCCACCCCGCCCCCAGCAGGTCAAGGTGGTTGGTGGCCAGCTCGATGACGGCGATCTCACCCGCTTTGGTCTGGAAGGCGAGGCGGCTGCCGTCCGGCGACCAGAGCGGGGCGCGGCCATCGGTGGTCAGGAGCGTCTGGCCGCGGCCGTCCGGGGCGATCAGGTAGACAGCGTACTGCCCCGGCGCGGCCGCAGCGGGCACGGCGGCGTAGGCCAGGCGCTGGCCGTCCGGGGCCCAGGTCACCTCCCGCCCGCGGGCAATCTCCGTGGCTCCACTACCATCCAGATTGACAATGACGATGATAAACTCCTCGCCGCTGGCCGCTGGGCGCAGGCAGGCCAGGCGCTGACCATCGGGCGACCAGAGCGGATAAAGCCCCCTGGTCACCTCCCGCCGCCCCGTCCCGTCCACGTTCAGGACGTAGATCGTCCCGTCCAGTTCGTAGGCGATCTGGCGATAGTCCGGCGACCAGACGGGATGCAATCCATCGGCCAGGGCCAGCGGACGGCCGACCTGCGGATCAATGACGAACAGCCCACGACTGCCCGGCTGGGTGGCAGTGAAGATGATACGACCCTGGCCGGAGAGTCGCTCCAGGCTCTGCACCCGCCAGCCCTGCTGCTGGGTCATGGTAGCGCGGAAGGCGCCCGTGGGGCCACGCAACTCAATGACCGCCTCGCTCTCCGGGGCGGTCGCCTGCCAGGGCGCGGTGGCCTGGGCCAGCCCCAGCGTCAGGGCCTGCCCCAGGGCAGCGTCGGTGGCCAGTTGCCGGGCCCCCGACAGGTCGTAGCGACGGAGGCGATTCAGGAACTCCCACAGGGCAGCGTAGGGCGTGGGCACGCTGTGCCACTCGACCAGGGCGTAGGCGTCGCCCTGGCGCTGCCACTGGCTGACGAACTGCCGGTGCAGGCAGGCGGGGCACTCGTCCAAGACGGCCTGGCCGGGCGGGTCCAGCAGGTACGAGGTGCCCTGCACCTGCAGGCCCTCCAGCCCGTCCCCCAGGAACTGCACACTCCCATCGGTGCTGCGCCAGCCCGGCTGCCCTACCGACGACCAGAGCGGCCGCCAGTATCCGCCCGCGGCTCGCCAGAGGATGAATTGTGGATCCAGCGTGTGGCCACCCACGTTGCCCACGATCAGTCCCAGCTCGGCCCCTTGCTCCGACGTCGCCAGGCGAGCGGCCAGAGGGTAGATCGCCTCCCCCAGGCGCTGGCTGCGCGAGGCCCCTGACTCGGGCCAGAAGAGCAGGAGGGTGGTGGGGGCGTTGGGCGGGGTGAAGGTGAGGAGGAGGACAGGGGGTTTGCTTTCCAGGCGCAGGGCACGCGCGCCGGGGTCGCCGTGCTGCCGGGCCAGCTCGAAGAGGGCCTGCTCGAGCTGGCCTGTGCCCAGGCGCCAGGCGGCGAAGACGTCCAGGTACTCGCGGATGGCGGCCTCGAAAGTGTCTAGGGCCGGTCGCTCCGCCGTGCCCACGGCCACGCGTTCGGCCTGTGGCTCTTGCAGCACCTGCTCGCCCACCACCTGGCGGCTGGCTTCGGCGTTGTCCTCCAGGGTGATCAGGTAGGTGACCTCTTTGACGCCAGGCACGCCCGGTTGCAGCAGCTCAATCGTGCCCTGGGCCAGGCTGGCTTTTGGTGTCTCCTCCCGGCCGAAGGCCAGGGGCTGAGTCTCCCGCCGCGTCTCCTGGCGCAGGCGCACGACGGCGATGGTCATCCCGCCGGTCAGCGGAGTGGCGACTGGCGGGGTGACGCGATCGTCGGGGCCCAGGGTCACGCCGGCCTGGCGCAGGGCCTCGCCCACCGTGGCGGCGTGGGTGACCATGGTGCGCACCGAGCCATCCGCCCGCACGGTCACCGTCTTGGCGAGGGGCTCGCAGGCCACCGTGGCGAGCAGAAGTATAGACAGCAGAAGCAGGCGTAATCGCAGCATGGCGGTAGCGTGTTTCGTATTGCGTGTTCCGTCTTTGACACTACGGAACACGCACCACGCAACACGGAGGTGGTACTTCACTCCGTTTTATGCCGACGGCGAACAAACGCCAACAACCTAAATTGTTCCCTTCCCCTTACACTTGGGACAGGTGCCTTCCACGATGTGCCAGCCGCCAGGCTCTTTAGGGTCCGGCCAGCGCTCGTTGACCTGGCCGGTGCCATCGCAGCGATTGCAGCGCATGCGCCCGCCGCCCATTTGCCCGCGGATGAGGAAGAAGACGACCAGAGCTGCCAGAGCAGCCAAAATGAGGAAGGTGAGTTCCATTGCTGCGCTCCTTGTGTGGCCGCTAAATCAGCAATCCTAAATCGGCAATCGCCAATCCTCTCAGATAATACCACCCCTGCCCACCCCTGTCAAGCCGAGGGCGAAAGGTACACCACTGAGGCACAGAGAACACAGAGATTAAATTTAAAAACTCCGTGTCCTCTGTGCCTCTGTGGTTAGAACAGTCGTCTTGTTGACAGGCGGCGGGCTTTCTGCTACACTCCCTGCCCAGGGGGGATGTGAACCTTGCGAAGGTTCCGAACCTTCGCAAGGCTCAACTCTGCACGCACCATGAGGAGAAACAGTGAAGCAGAGAGGCAATCTGTTGGTGGGGCAGGCGGGCGGCCCCACGGCGGTGATCAATTCCAGTCTGGCCGGCGTCATCGAGGAGGCGCAGCAGCACGCCGCCATCGCCGGCATCTACGGTATGCGCCGTGGCCTGCTGGGCCTGCTGGCGGGCGATCTCGTGGACCTGCGGCGAGAGACAGCGGCAACCATCGCCAGGCTACGCACCACGCCAGCAGCGGCCCTGGGCGCCTCGCGGCGGCGCTTCCAGGATGAGGACGGGCCGCGCCTCCTGGCCATGCTGCGGGCGCACGACATTCGCTACCTGGTGTACATCGGCGGCAACGATTCCATGGACACGGCACAGCGTATTGCTGATCTTACCCAGGCCGCTGGCTACGAACTGCGGGTGGTGGGCGTACCCAAGACCATTGACAACGATTTGCTACACACGGATCACACCCCCGGCTACGGCAGCGCCGCCCGCTACGTGGCCATGTCCACGCAGGAAGCGGGCCTGGACGCCGCGGCCACGGCGGTCGTTGATGCGGTGTGTATCCTGGAGGTGATGGGGCGGGACGCCGGTTGGGTGGCGGCGGCAGCGGCTCTGGCCAGGGTGGAGGCTGACGGCTCGCTGCGCCCGGACGAGGCCCCGCACCTCATCTACGTCCCGGAGCGGCGCCTCAGCGCCAGCCGTTTCCTGGCCGATGTGGCGACCGTTTATCGTCGGGTGGGACACGTGGTGGCAGTAGTGGCCGAAACAGTGCGGGACGAGGTTGGCGAGCCCTGGGCGCAGTCCCTGGGCGTGGACGATTTTGGCCATCGCCGTCTGGTGGGGACGGCGGAGCGCCTGTGTGCGCTGGTGCGGCAAGAGCTGGGGCTGCACGCCCGCTTTGATAAGCCGGGGACGCTGCAGCGCGCCTCGTTCCTCTGTCGCTCGCCGGTGGACGAAGAAGAGGCCTACGCTTTGGGGCGAGCGGCGGTCGCTCGCCTCTTGGCCGGGGAGAGCGGCGTCATGCTGACCCTGGTGCGGGAGTCGGACGAGCCTTACCGCTGCACCATCGGCCAGGTGCCGCTGGCGGCGGTGGCGCACGGCGTGCGTCGCCTGCCCGACGAGTACATCGCCCCGGCGGGCAACTTCGTCACGCCGGCCTTCCTGACCTACGCCCGCCCCCTGATCGGCGGGCCGCTGCCGGAATACGCTAGATTGCGGGGAGTGTCGGTGGTAGGGCGGGCGCGGCGCCCGCCGCCTCTTCAGTCAGGGAGCTAACCACCAAGGCACCAAGAACACCAAGTTTTTATATTTTTGTGTCTTGGTGTCTTGGTGGTTCGGCAGTCCTGTTCTACGGCCAGGGCCAGGAGCTAGGGATGATTTGCACCGATTGGCTGCCGGCGTAGGCGAAGATGATGCTCTTGATGATCTTGCCCGCGGCGCAAGCAGCGAGGAAGCGCCAAAGGGGGACGCGTAGCGCCCCGGCGGCGAAGCCGGCGATGTCGAACAGGGGATTGGGGATGAGGGACAGGACGAAGATAGTAGGCAGACCGTAGCGCCGCATCCAGCCCTCTACCTGGGCGTAACGGCGTGAGTCCTCCACGATGGCGCGACCACCATAACCGGCCATGTACCCGGTCAGCTCGCCCAGGGCACTGCCCAGCCCCCCGGCGATGCCCAGCAAAATAGGGTTGAGCTGCAGCAGCCCGCCGGCGAAGACCGCCGCCAGTCCAGGGACGGGCAGAACCATGCTGCCGCTGGAGAGCAGCATGATGAGGAACACGCCCAGATAGCCCAGATTTTTGAGCCGCTCCCAATCCACGGGCACGAGAACCAGGGCGAGCGTGATACCAACGGCCAGAAGCAGCGCCAGCACCTGGGGCAGTCGTTTGTTGCGCAGGGCGCTCTTGACGGTCAATCTGCCTCTTTCTTGCGAAACCACAGCCAGGGCACGGTTCTGTTCACGACGGACGAAAGACGACGGACGAAAGACGACGGACGAAGGACTAAGGACGAAGGACTAAGGACGAAGGACGAAGGACCAGCTATTGCTCCACGATAGTGACCTTGCGCATCGCATCGCCAATAGCGATCTTGTTGACCACGTCCATACCCGTGACCACCTGGCCAAAGACGGTGTACTGGTTGTCCAGCCAGGAGGCTGCTACTTTGGTGATATAGAACTGGCTGCCCGCACTGTTCGGGTCCTGCGAGCGGGCCATGGCCACTGTGCCGGTGATGTGCGCCGTGGGGTTGAATTCGGCGGGCAGGTTGTAGCCCGGGCCGCCCATGCCGGTGCCCAGCGGATCGCCACCCTGAATCACCCAGTCCTCTACACGATGGAACGTCAGTCCATTGTAGAAGCCTTCCCGGCTGAGAAAGACAAAGCTGTTTACCGTCTGCGGCGCTACCTTGGGCAGCAGTTGGATGACGATGCTGCCCTTATCGGTCTCGATGGTCGCCGTGTAGCTCTTGTTGACGTCAATGGTCATAGGCGGCGGCGCAGTGTAGGTCTTCCTCCCAGAGGGTGTCGCCTGGGCCGCTGGCGTCGCCTGGGATGTGGCCGGAGTGGCCTGGATTGTGGGCGCGGGCGTGGGGGTTGGTTCGGCTCTGCCAAAGTACTCCAGGCCAACGATGGACAGGATCATCGAGGCAATCACAATGATCCCCAGCAAGGCCATAGGATTCTTGCGCAGGCGCTCCCACACCGTGGGCTGGCGGGGGGTGCGGGGAGCTGCTCCCGCGGTGCTGGTTTTGGTGGGGGCAGAGCCGCGCCGGGCCGCCTTACCGGATGAACGTTTGCTTTTCTTAGGCATTTCCTTCTTACCCTTAAACTGATTTCAGATTGCAGATTTCAGATTGAGCTACTGCAGGCTAAGTAATCGGCAATCGACAATCGGAAATCGGCAATCCCCAATGGCATTTTAGCACAGGCTGATAGTATCGTCAAGCGGCTTGCGCCTTCCCGCTATATCTGGTACAATGGGTGCGACCCGCACTGTCGAGAGGCGACAATGCCTTACGTCTACATCCTGCGCTGCGCCGACGGCACGCTGTACACCGGCTGGACGGCCGATCTCGCCGCCCGTCTGGCGGAGCACAGTGCCGGCCGCGGGGCGCGCTACACTCGCGGTCGTCGCCCGGTGGCGCTGGTGTATCAGGAAGAGCTACCTACCGCGGCCGAGGCCATGCGCCGGGAGCGGGCCCTGCAGCGCCTGCGCCGGACGCAGAAGCTGGCCCTGATCGCGGCGCAGCAAGGTTGAAATACGTGTTGACGTGCGACGCACTTCCGAAGTGCGTCGCACGTCAACACATCGCTCGCTAAGGAGGCACCGTCATGCCCAACGAAGAGAAGTTCGTGGAAGCGATTGTGGACAAGAGCGTGGATTTTTCCGGCTGGTACGTGGACGTGGTCGTCAAGGCCCAACTCGCCGACTACGGCCCGGTCAAAGGCTTCATGATCATCCGGCCCTACGGCTACGGCCTCTGGGAGCGCATGCAGGCTCTGCTGGATGCCCGTTTCAAGGCCACCGGGCATCAGAATGCCTACTTCCCTCTCCTCATCCCGGAGAGTTTCCTGGCCCGGGAAGCGGAGCACGTGGCCGGCTTCGCCCCCCAGGTAGCCTGGGTCACCCAGGGCGGCGATGAGAAGCTGGAGGAGCGCCTGGCCATTCGCCCCACCTCGGAGGCCATCATCGGCCCGATGTACGCTAAGTGGATTGACTCCTGGCGCGACCTGCCCGTGCTCATCAACCAGTGGTGCAGCGTGCTGCGTTGGGAGAAGCTCACCCGCCCCTTCCTGCGCACCACGGAGTTCCTCTGGCAGGAGGGCCACACTGTCCATCGCACCGAAGAAGAGGCCGAGGCGGAGGCTTTGCGCATGTTGGAAGTCTACCGGGACTTCATAGAAACCGAGCTGGCCATCCCGGTCATCGCCGGTCGCAAGAGCGAGCAGGAGCGTTTCGCCGGGGCACTGCGCACCTACACTGTAGAGGCCCTCATGGCCGACGGACGCGCCCTGCAGGCCGGCACGTCCCATAACCTGGGGCAGCACTTTGCTAAGGTCTTCGGCATCACCTTCCAGGATGAGGACGGGCAGCGCAAGTTTGCCTATCAGACCAGTTGGGGCGTCTCCACGCGCCTCATCGGGGCGGTGGTCATGGTGCACGGCGATGACGCCGGCCTCATCCTACCACCCAAAATCGCCCCCATCCAGACCATCGTCGTGCCCATCTGGCGCAAAGAGGCGGAGCGGGCGGCGGTGCAGGAGGCCATCGCCCAGGTGGAGGCCGCTCTCCAGGGCCGCGTGCGGGTGCAGAGCGACTGGTCGGAGCACACGCCCGGCTGGAAGTTCAACGAGTGGGAGCTGAAGGGCGTGCCCGTGCGCCTGGAGGTTGGTCCGCGGGACGTGGCCGCCGGGCAGGCCGTGGTGGTGCGGCGAGACACGCGCCGTAAGGAGTTCGTGCCCCTGGCCGAATTACCGGCTCGTCTGGAGGCACTTTTGGCGGAGATTCAGCAAAACCTCTTCGCCAAAGCCCTGGCCTTCCGGGAGGCTAACACGCACACCGTGGACAGCTTCGAGGAGTTCAAGGCCATCATGGAAGGCCAGCGCGGCTTTATACATGCCCACTGGTGTGGGCAGACCAGTTGCGAGCTGGCAATCAAGGAGCAGACCGGCGCCACCCTGCGCTGCATTCCTTTGCACCAGACGCCGGAGGATGGTCAGTGCATCCTCTGTGGCGGGAAGAGCCGCGAGCGGGTGCTCTTCGCCCGCGCCTACTGAGAGAAAAAAGAAAAAAGGTAACCGTTCAGATGGGTGTCAATTTTACCGCCGAGAACGCTGAGAGCGCAGAGAAATTGAAGAAAAACCGGCGCCAAGCCCCTTTCGCGGTTTGTAAAATGTTCAACATGTTAGCGAACACCAAAAAAATCCGAAAAATCTGCTCATCTCGGCGTCCTCAGCGACCTCTGCGGTGAAAAATCCATGACCAACTGAACGGTTACGAAAAAAGATTACCTCTGCTCTCCCTTGCCTGGCGCTGGTGCCGGCGGCCGATAGGGCGCGGGAATGAACTCTACCGAGGGCCGTCGCTGGGCGGTCTGGGGGTAAAGATCCATCAGCTCGTAGACTTCTTTGGGCATCTGGTCACTCACCAGCAGCCCCATCTCCTTAGCCTGCTCAAAGTCAATAGGATAGTCGTGCGTCCAGCGGCCTGCGCTGAGCATCCTGGCCAACTCGCTGGCCTTCTCTGGGCTCTGGTGCTCGATCAGCAGGTTGTAGACAGTGTTATAGACCTGGTCAACGGCCTTCCGGGCCACGTCGCCCAGGATGAGGGTCTGGTCGTCCCGGTTGGGGTTAGGCTGCTCCAGAGCCTTGAGGATAGAGGCGGCAGGGTAGTAGCCGCCCTGCTGACCACCCAACTGCGGATCCACCGGGCCCAGGACAGCATTGGGGTCCAGCACGATCTCATCGGCAGCCAGAGCTACCAGGGTGCCGCCAGACATGGCGTAGTGCGGCACGAAGACGGTGACCTTACCTTTGTGCCGTTTCAAGGCACAGGCGATCTGCTCCGCTGCCAGCACCAACCCGCCAGGGGTGTGCAATACCAGGTCTATGGGCATATCTGGCGAAGTCAGGCGGATGGCGCGTAGCACCTGCTCCGAGTCCTCAATGTCAATGTAGCGGGCGATGGGGAAGCCCAGCAGGCTCATGGTCTCCTGGCGGTGGATCATGGTGATTACCCGGCTCTTGCGCTTGGTCTCGATGGCCCGCATGGCCATCTGCCGCCGGATTTCCAGCAGACGCTTCTGCAGGAAAGGGATGAACACCTGCAGCAGAATGATGATCCAGACGAAGTTGAGGATGTCGTTCATGGCTCCTCCTTCCTTCTCGCCCAGACGAGCTGGGCGCTTAATCCGGCGTCTATTTTACCACAAATCGCCCGCAGTGTCATGGGGCCAAAAACCCCGTCTTCTGCCAGAAGACGGGGTTTTTCCAAACGTAACCGTTCAGTTGGTCATGGATTTTTCACCGCAGAGGTCGCTGAGGACGCCGAGATGAGCAGATTTTTCGGATTTTTGTGGTGTTCACTAACATGTTGAACATTTTACAAACCGCGAAAGGGGCTTGGCGCCGGTTTTTCTTCAATTTCTCTGCGCTCTCAGCGTTCTCGGCGGTAAAATTGACACCCATCTGAACGGTTACTTCCAAACCTTGCCTCCTAAATCGTCACGCCTTAGCCTGGCCCACTCGCGGCTGCAGCCACTTCTCCGGTATCACCAGGCTGAGGGTGTTGGCCCAGCCCAGGGTGGCCAGAACGTTGATCAGGAAGGCCAGGAAACCGATGGCCATCACCAGAGCACCGATCAGGGCCACAGTCAGGTAGGGCTGGTACATGGTGCCTTCGTAGAGGGTGCGGCGCAGCATGCCTACTGCCCCAGCCCGGCCCATGGTGTAGGCCATGCCCACAGACCCCACGATCCAGAACCAGAAATGCACGTCCACCAGCCGCTGGCTGCGCCACTCCAGCTTGGTCAGCATAGGCAGCAGGGCATAGACGACGGCAAACAGCAGCATCCCCAGGCCGGTCAGGAGGAAGGTGTGGGCGTGCAGGGCCACTACCCACTGGGTGTTGTGGAACACCAGGTTCAGCCCAACGTTAGCCTGGATCAACCCGGCGGCCCCACCCATGATGAAGCCAAAGATAGCGCCTAAGAGGAACTTCAGCGGCGGGCTAAACTTGACCGGCCGGGCCAGCCAGATGGTCATCAGGGCAGTGAAGGTCGTCAGGCCCATGGTGAAGAACTCACCCCAGGTAACGAATTGCCCGGAGAGGATGCGCATCACCAGCGGCTGCACCCGATCGCCGAGGAGGTGGTGGCTCCACACACCCAGGGAGACCAGCAGGTCCACCAGGATCACGGTCTTGACCACCGACTCGCCAAACAGCTTGCGGCCCACCAGCAGCGGGATAAGCAAATACAGCACGCCGGCGGTGTACATGAGCACGTTCCCATCGGCCACCATGTCCAGCCCCCACCAGAACCAGTTCTTGTAGACGAGGGCATCCACGGCGCTGGGATTGAGCGGCGCTTTGGCCAGAGCCGCTACGCCGTAGATCAGGATCAGCGCCCCGGCGGTAAGGAGAACGATGGCGTTGATGACCGTATCAATGGAGCCTCGGCCAATAGCCACGATGAAGACCGGCAGGCCATCGTAGTCCAGGTTGACTGCCGATTTGTCCTCCTTGCCGAACAGCTTCAGCAGACGCGGGATGCCAAAAGCGGCGCGCAGGAACTGCCAGAAGCTGTAGGAGCGAGGATTGCTCTTGCTCAGCACCGTGCTGAACAGGTTGTAGGAGAACAGCAGGATGTTGATCATGATCAACGCCGCCCCCAGGGTGAAGGCGATGCTGCCGATCAGCGGCACCCGATCGTAGGAGACGGGCAGGGGCCAGTAGAGGGTATACAGGGAGTTGAACAGGCCGAAGAAGCCGGCGCTCCAGCAGGTTAGAACGCCGATGATGTGCAAGAAGAAATTGACCGGGACCAGGCTCTTATGCCGGATTTCCTTCTGCAGCAGGAAGGGCACCAGGAAGTAGAAGGCGCCCATGACGCACATGTAAGCAAAGCCATAGATGCCGACGATGGGGTGCGCGGTCAGCATAGCGTAGAATAGCTCCGCCGACGACGGCTCGTGGGCGACGGGGCGGATGGTATTCAGGGCAACTTCCAGGCCGTGCAGGGCGGTGGGCGCCAACTCCTGCGTGCGCATCAGAATACCCTCAAAGCCGGACAGCGCCAGGAACAATACCCCCACCACGGCATAACGCAAGGTCCATTTTTCCTGCCAACCGATTGGCGTCATCTCCACACCTCCTTCACCGGCTCACCCGTATGGCATTGGCAACGAACATCTCCGAATGCCGGGGGCCGGAGTACTCCGTCGAACGCACATCGTACGTGCCGGGGGTGTCGAATTTCCAGAGGAGCTTGTTCTCGTAGCCAGGGACGACCTGCATCTGGAAGACCATGGTGCCGTCCTGGCGGAACACGCCCAGCCCGTAGGTCACATCCTTAGACGTGGCCACGAACTCCACAAACTCCCCGGCTTTCACCTGGACGCCCTGGGGCGGCAGTTTGATCTGGTAGTTCTGAAACTCTACCAGGATGCGTTGGCTGGGGGCGGGGTTGCCCCACAGCATCCACTGCTGCCAGGGCACCAGCGGCGAAAGCGTGACGACGTTGAACACCAGGGCCACCACGATCAGCAGCCCTAGCCAGAGGCGCTCGCTTCTCTCCATGGCTATCCTCCTTTCTGTCTCACCTTCAGGAAGAAGTAGATCATGAACAGGGCCACTGCTGCCAAGAAGATGGTGTAGCCCCACCAGACCACGTCGGTGATGTACATGTGCTTCCCCTCCTCTCTAGAATGGTTACACTCCCGCCATGATCAGCAGCATGGCCGTGAGCATGTACAGCGAGGCGGTCTTGAACAAGACGAAGTTTAGCCGGGATGAATTGCGCAGCACGTTGACCAGGGCAAAGCCCAGCAGCACCAGCCCCAGCCCAAAGGTCGCCTGGAGATACCCCCAGCGTAAGCCGAGCAGCCAGGCGGCCAGCAGCATCACCAGCGCCGTGGCCGCGGTAGAGAGGCCCAGAATCTGGCGGGTGATCCGCTCCCCGTAGGCGTTGGGGAAGACCGGCACGCCAGCCCGGCGGTAATCGTTGGCGTGTTTGAGGCTGAAGGTCAGGATGTGCGTGGGGATCCACAGCAGCACGGCCAGGGCGAGCAGGAGGCCGATCAGATCGATCTGCCCTGTGCCCAGGACACGACCGGCGAGAATGGGCATACCACCGGCAATCCCGCCCCAGACGATGGACCAGGGCGTGCGGCGCTTGAGCCAGATGGTATAGACCACCACGTCGTAGAACAGGCCGGCCAGGACGACCAGGCCATAGAGCAGGCTCAGGGCCAAGGCCCAACCCACGCCCAACGTAGCCAGGACAAAGCCCAGCAGCAAAGCCTCTCTGACCGTAACCAGGCCGGCCGGCAGCGGCCGCTGGCAGGTGCGCTTCATCTGCAGGTCAATGTCCCGGTCGTAGACCATGTTGAGCACGGTGCTGCCGCTGATGGCCAGGAACAGGCTACCGGCCACCACCAGCAGCGTCCGCCAGGTGGTCAGCGGGCAGCGGGCGCTCATGTACCCGGCCAGGCCGGTGACCAGCAGCAAACTGGTCTGCAGGCTTTTGGTCAGCGTCCAGTAAGCGCGGAGTTTAGCTTGCAAATGGCGCCTTGCCGATTGACCAGTCATCGCTCCTCCAGCTAAGGCCAGCATTACACATTTCCCTGGATTTGTCTGTGACGCTGGTCACACAACTGTTACTCGCCGGTCAGCCGTTGCAGCTCTTCTCGGTGGCGGATGATCACCAGCCCGCGCTTCAGGGTCACCACGCCCTTCTGCTCCCACTGCGCCAGGAGGCGGGAGACGCTCTCCCGCGCCGCGCCCACCAACTCGGCCAGCTCCTGGTGCGTCAGGTGCAGCTCATCCGGTGGGAAGCCATCAATCTGCCGGTGCCGGCTCTCGGCGAGCATGGCGCTGGCCAGGCGCTCCTTCAGGCGACGGGAGGCCAGCGACTCGTAGCGGCTGATCAGGCGGCGCACCTCGCCCAGGCAGATGCCCTGCACCGCGGCGAGCAATTCGGGGCTCTTGGCGCACAGGGCGGCGAACTCTCCGCTCTCGGCCCACAGCAAGCTTCCATCGCTGAGGGCCACGGCACTGCCCAAGTGTGTCTCGCCGTCCAGCACGGGCACCGGGCAGAAGCAATCGCCCGGCCCTGGCACGCACAGGATGAGCTCGTAGCCGTCGGCCGTCACGCGCACGACCTTCACCCGCCCGCTGGTGACGATGTAGAAGGCGGGCGCTGGCGCCCCCTGAGCGAAGATCTGCTCGCCGGCGATAAAGGTGCGCGTGTGCAGGATCGCCTGCAGCCGGGCCTGGATGTCTGGCGAGAGACGGCTAAAGAGATGTTGCCTATGGCCCTCAATCATACGTCACCACCGTAAGTTCCATGTTCCAGGTTTCAAGTTCCACGTTCAGTCAAGCGTCAAACGTGGAACTTGGAACGTGAAACCTCGCCCAGGCTCAGCCCCTCACGCCACAGGTAGTAGAAGCCCAGCAGGATCGGCGGCAGGAGCAGGGCGGCGTGCAGCACCAGGGTGTAGCTGGTAGCCAGGCCGTCGGCTACGCCGAAGAGCACCAGGGCGTACTTGACGGCAGCGTCGAAGGGGCCGATGTACCCCGGCGTGGACGGGACGATGGCCGCCAGGTTGCCCACTCCGCAGGTCAGGCCGAAAAGGGTGAACGGCTGTGTCAAGCCGAAGCCCCAGGCGACCAGGACGTACATGGCCGTCTCGCACAGCCAGGCCAGGACGGAGAAAAGCATCGCCCAGGCCAGGGCCCAGCCGCTGCGCAATACCCCCAGCCCATCCAGAAAGGCGCTGCTGATCCCGGCGATTTTGCCCCGCGGCCCCTCGGGCAGCGGGCTTAGTACCAAGGCCACCAGGCGATCCGCCAGCCGCCGCGAGGAGGCCACCAGGAACAACACCACGATCACCCCCACGAAGAGCAGCGTAGCCAGGCGCAGCACCCTGGACAGCGTGACGTCCAGGGGCAGAAAGAACGAAGCGACGAGGATGAAGAGCACCAGCGTCAGGCCGTCCACCACCCGCTCCACCACGATGGTCATCAGCGTGGCGCTCTTGCTCACGCCCTCCTTCTCGCCCAGGATGTAGGCCCGCACCACCTCGCCCAGGCGGGCCGGCAGGACGTCGTTGGCCATGTAGCCGATGACCACCACCGGGAACAAGCGCCCGGCGGGAATGTGCTTAATGGGATCGAGCAGGTATTGCCAGCGGAAGGCCCGCCAGCCCACGCCTATCAGGTACACGATGATCGCCGGCACCAGCCAGAGGTAGTTGGCCTGCTGCAGGGCGGCCCAAACCTCGCCCAGGTTGGTCTTGTAGAAGACCACGTAGAGCAGCAGCAGGCTAAGCACCACACCGACCCAGAAGCGCCAATTACGCAGCCAGTTCACCCTTTGTACCTCCGTACCATTTTATAGCAGGTAGACAAGTAGACAAGGAAACAAGGAAACAAGGCCCTCGCTCCTGGCTCCTTGTCTACTTGCTCCTTGTCTACTCCTCAATTCGCAAGCTCATCCCCATCCGCAACAGGAAGATCAGCCCCAGCCCGGTGACCAGCACGTACTGCAAGGCGTGGGATACCACGGTGAGCGACACCGCCGCCGCTTCCACCACGCCGAAAACGCCCAAAGCCGCCTTGCCGAAGAACTCGAAGGTGCCGGCATAGCCCGGTGCCGAGGGGATCAGAATGCCCAGGTTGACCAGCACCAGTAGAAAGATCGCCGCGTAGAAACGGGCGACGTCGTCTAAAGGCAGCCGGAAGCCTATAATGAGCAGGTAGTACGAGGCCCCCTCCGCCAGCCACACCAAAATGGAGAGGCCAGCCAGCCCGGCGACCGCCCGCCGCGAGCGCAGGGCGTGCAACCCGGCCGTGAACGACGTCGCCAGCCCGCGCACCCGCGTCGCCAGGGCCATCGGCAGGGGGCGCAAGGCCAGATCGAGCAGGCGTAAAGCCAGGCGCTCCTGGAACAGCAGGAGCAGCAGCCCCGCCAGCGCCGCCAGGAAGAGCAGCGTCGCCAGCAGCTCCACCTGGCGCACCGGCCCGGCCAGGGGCACGCCAAAGGAAGCCAGCCACAGGAAAAAGATGAGGGTCAGCCCGTCCAGCACCCGCTCCAGCACGATGGTCGCCAGCGCCAGGCTCTTGCTCACCGCTTCCTGTCGCCCCAGGGCGTAGGCCCGCACCAACTCGCCCAGGCGCGCCGGCAGGACGTTGTTAGCCATGAAGCCGATCATCAGCACCGGGAAGAGCCGTCGCCAGGGGATGCACTTTGTCGGGTCAAGGAGGCGTTGCCAGCGCACCGTGCGCAGGGCGTAGCCCGTCAGCGTGCAGAGCACGGACGGCAGGGCGTAGCGATAATCGGCAGCGCGCAGGGCCGCGGCCAGGTCGTCCAGGCGCAGGTTGCGCAAGGCCAGGATCAGGAAGATGGCCGTCAGGGCTAACCCGACCAGCCAAGGTCGTAGTTTCATTCAGTGACGAGTAAACAAGTAGACAAGGAGCAAGTAGACAAGGCCATTCATGATTTGAGGATAAGCCTTGCTACTTGTCTACTTGCTACGCAGCGTCCTTCAGATATTCATCCCCAGCCAGCGGTCGTCGGGGGGTGGCGGTGGTGGGGGCGCCGCGGGCGGCCGCGGCCCGGCCAGGCCGCGCCAGAGCGTGGCGAGCACGGCGGTCAGGGCCAGCAGCACCAGCAGCACCACAGCCGCAAGCTGCAGGCGCGCGCCCCAGAGAAGTCGTGCGGCCTCCCGGCCAATGGCCTGGGCAATGCGGGTGTTCTCCTCTGGCGGCCCGCCGAAGCGGGAAGCCAGGGCTTTGGCCAGCCCCATGCTGCCCTGCGCCAGGTAGGTCTCCGCCACCTGCTCAGCGCTGAGGTTGCGCACCATATCCTGCGCTCGATTCACCGGCAGCAGCTTGCTTTTGGCCACCAGGGTGGGCAGGGAGGTGTAGGCGCCGGCAGCAGCGACTTTGCCGTTGTTGTTGCGCCAGGCCTCCCTGGCCAGCCCAACGCCACCCGCCAGGGCGAACACGAGCACGGCGACCAGCGGCAGGGCCGTGGCCATAGCCCACAGCCTTTGCCGCCCCACCTTCTCCCAGACGATGAGTACGCTGCCCAGGGCCAGCGCCACCGCGGCCAGCAGCAGAGCGGCCAAACCCAGGAGCGAGACGATGCCGCTGCCCGCCCCGCCATAGCCCACCACGAGCAGCCCACCCCAGATCAGGGCCACCACGGCGCTGGCCATCGCCGCGCCCAGCCAGGTTGGCCGGTCGGGCAAACCCCTGCTCGCCGTCGCCAGGGCCGGGAATCGTCTGAGAGCATCTGCCGCCTCTTCCAGGGCCAGGCGACCCAATCGCCCGGCGGCTTCTAATCCAGCAAAGAGCAGCAGGGCTTGCAGGGCCAGGGCCAGGCGATAGGCCAGGGGCGACCAGACGGGACGGACTCCAAGGAAGATAGCGAAGGCTTGCGCCGCCCCGGTCGCCAGGGCCGCCGCGCCGCCTTGCCCCGGCAGTGAAGTTTTGGTCAGTTGGTTCAGACGCTCCAGCTCGCGCACGGGCAGGTTGGTCAGGCGCTGCACGTCCACGGGCGCGATGTTCGTGAGCATGGCCACTAAATCGCCTGGCCAGATCGTGGCCACGGTCACCAGGACGGCCAGGGCCAGGAAGCCGGCGACCAGCATGGCCCCGTAGCCTACGGGCAGGGCCTCGCCAGCGCGCCTGACCAGCCGCCCGGTCAGGCCACTGGCTACCAGGGCGTTGAAACCGGAGATAGCGCCCATTGCCAGGAGCAGCCCCAGCGTGGGGAAGGCCGCGCCGGAGACCAGCGGCCCGCCGCCTGGCAGGAATTGGGTGGTGGGCTGGATACGCATGGCCGGTGCCGCCACCATCAGCATAATGGTCAGCAGCGCCGCGCCGGCCAGGGCCAGCAAACCAGAGAAGGCCACTCGCAGCCGCGACAGAACGTCCAGCGGTAGCACGGCAGCTATAGCCACGTAGGCCGCCAGGAGCCAAGTCATGGTCATGCGATTCGGCAGCCAGGTGGGGGCGGGTCCGCGGCTGGCTAACCAGGCCCCCGCCAGCAGGGCTAGCACGAAGAGGCCCAGTCCCAGCAGGGCCGTCTCTGCCCCGCGGCCAGGGCGAGCGCGTTCGTGCCAGGCTACCAGCAGGGCGGCGGGAATGGTGAGGGCCAGGACGTAGGCGGCGCCAGCATCGGCGGCCAGCACGTCCACCAGGGTCCCGCCGACAGTAATCAGCACCAGGACGAGCACGGCCAGGGCCAGCAGCCAGGTTGTGCTGGCCGCCAGCGGCCCTGCCGCTTCGGCCAGCAACGCGGTCAGCGAGTTCTTGCCACGGCGCACGGCGGCGGCCAGGATGACCATGTCCTGCACCGCCCCGGCCAGTGCTGCCCCCAGGATGAGCCACAGCACACCCGGCAGCCAGCCGAATTGGGTCGCCAGCACCGGCCCCAGCAGCACGCCCGCCCCGGCGATAGCGGCGAATTGGTAGGCGAAGGCCAGCCAAGTGGGCGGGGGAGCGGGGGAGCCGAGGAGCAGGGGAGCGGAGGAGAATTCACCCCTGCTCCCTTGCTCCTCTGCTCCTCTGCTCTCTGGGCTCTTCCCCAGGAGGCGGCTGAAGAGGAAGCGGCCGTACAACTGGTAGGCCAGCACGAAGAGGCAGCCCGCGCCCAGGAGCAGCCACAGCGGGTTGTTGGTGCGCCCGCTGGCCGGATACCACAGGGAAAACGCGCCGATGAGGGCCAGGATCACCCAGGTGAAACGGTCTTCGCGCATTATAAGCTCCTCGTAGGTTGGGCGCGGCGCCCGGCGCCTGCTTACTCGCCTGAGGCCACGAATGCGGCGGGCAACGTGCCCGCCCTACCTACCTACCTCCCGCCGTAGGTCGGGCGCGGCGCCCGACGCCTGCTTACTCGCCTGAGGCCACGAATGCGGCG
>Ga0315268_10000489_pt1 | contig 46592 bp, 63 predicted proteins | sample C1_top_MG_FD_204535 | JGI IMG/M metagenome (GOLD analysis project Ga0315268, IMG submission 204535) | Sediment microbial communities from Yellowstone Lake, YNP, Wyoming, USA - C1_top | ecosystem: Environmental > Aquatic > Freshwater > Lake > Sediment | place: USA: Wyoming | collected 2017-08-01 | reverse complement strand
TCGTGTTGCCGACAAAAATACCCTGGTGACGGACTTTGACAAAGCCCGCGTTTCGTAGGATGGCTGTCGCGAACGTCCGGAGCGCTGTTGCGATCCCCTTGTTTCGGTTATTCGGGTGCGTACCCCCACCTGAAAGATTGCCCGTGAGCAGATCGGGGCGCGTCGTCACTCGTATATTTGTTGAGTTCCCGTACTCGACACCAAAGGAATCTGGGCCATACTTTTTCACCCGAACGCCGAGCGGTGTCAGGTTTCTGTTGAATTTATTAATCACCTTGTTGAGATCATTTCGCGTTTTCTGTATCCACTTTGGTGCCATATTATTAACCAACAAAATAACCTCTTTAAGAATTCGGAACCACTTATTGTAATGGGAATCCAAGCCTTCAGGGACGGCATGGATATTTTCTAAAATGCTAATAAATGAAGAAGATTGCTAAAAAGGAGGGGAAGAAAATTGGCGAAGCGGCCGCGGGCGGCGTGGCTGCGACAGCAGTGTGCAGTGCAGCAGCAAAGGTGCTCGCTCCGTGTTTAGGGACGGCCGCGGAAGAGGCTATTCCCGTGGCCGTGCCAGTTATGGAAGCGGTGGCGGAAGATATTTAGAGACGATGACCGTTTAAATATAAATGGAAAGGATTTTTGTAAAATACGCTATCGGTGCGTATACTTATGTAACGTTGAGAACCGCCGCCTACTCGCCTCCTCTTAAACAGGAGGAATACATGACGGATCGTATAGGAACCACTGTTATATATATATTATCAGCACCTTTTACGGCTCCAAGTTGGCTCTATAAGGATATTAAGAACCTCGAACACGTCGTCCGCAAGATGCCCGGACCCATCGACCGGAGTCCGTGGTGATGTGGATCTAGTTGAGTCGCGTGTTTGGGATTTTACGTAAAGTGTATGGGGAGCGCTTGGGTGAGGTTTTGCGTTTGACTGAACGTTTAGCAGACCTGTGCGCTCTGAAGGCGTTCTGGATCTTGCGCGCCGCCTGATTGAACCGCTTCTTCAACCGGCTCACGCGATCTGGTGATTCGTATATGACCCGACCACTCGGTGACCGCATCTCTCTGTAATATTTGAACCCACCCGGAACTACTCTCCAGGGCTGACTATTATATTCTCTGTAATAGAGTTCGCCGTTTTCAGAGAATATTGCCGCGCCTGTACTCGTCGTGTAGCCCGTGTTACGTTTCACCATTGAGACTATGGGGGATTTTATTTAGAGACATGAACCTCTTGAACCCTAAATGAGCCTCTCGACCCTCTGCAAGGTTTGCCTGTACTACAACCACGGCGACAAGACGTGCGGTCGCTCCGTAGTTGCGATTGGACACGGAAAGGTCCATCACGACTACGCCAAGGCGGTCCGTCTCGACAAGACGCGGTGCGGTCCGCAAGGCAAGTGGTTCGAGGAGGTGATGGGCCCTGATGGGCTCTCGAAGAAGACGGCGGTCGATGAGCTCTTAGAGTCTATCGACCTTTAGAGATTAATATGGATCCAAAAATATGGAGCCAACTCCCATGGCATCTCATCGAACGCATCGCACATTTCGCGGATATAGATTCGAGACGTGCGTTGGGGTTTTTGCCGCGTCGTTTGTCACCGAGTGACTTGGCGATCCGTACAGGGACCGCGTATTCACCATTCTATACAGAGCCGTTCACCCGTGTCAATATAAACGAAAACTGTAACATCATCGCGTCTGAAGACGGCGAAGTTAGTTGGCGGTTCGGTCCAGAAAATTGCTTTAGGGTGTGGAAATACCATAGAGACGGGAAGCCTCTGCAAGTTGTTGAACATGAAGGCTGAACAGTCAAGTATATAACTATTTGAACTTCACGAGGGTCAGGTTACGACGATACATGGGGAGCCGTGTAATAACATTAGGCACGTGCTTTGAGGTCAGAAACTTGTTCCCCGGGCCAGATCCCTTGACAAGCACTTTATTAGGATGCATACGACGGACGGAATTCCATTTCATCCCGGCCAGACGTTCTATGGTTGGTAGAAGATAGTACCGGGTAGAAATTACACGCCCCTCTGCATTGCGGCGTCGATGCTGAATGGCCTCCTGACCCGCGCGAAACGTGTGGAGACTCACGGGGTCCGTACGATTGTTTTTGTTCGCGGGGAGGTTGACGAGTTTGACCGCCCCCTTGAGCCGCCAACGCTCGGCGAATTTACGCACCTTGGAGTTGTTTGAATTAGGCCTGTTGGAGTTGGAGTTGCCGTTCGAGTTTGAACGCCACGACATGTTGGAGTTGTTGATATTAGAATTGCCCGCGTTAATGGTCATGTAGTTTGCCGAACTGGGCCAATTATTCCAAGTGCGGTCGTAACTCCTCGCAAGTGTTCTGAGTGTATTATTAGCCTGCTGCGTATAAGGGGCTCGCGCTGCCGTCAGTGACGCGGACCGTGCGGATAAAACTGCCATGGCCGCGTTAAAGGCGCGCTGTTGTTCATCAGGGGTCCATACACGTCCTGTTGGACGCATATGTCTTTGGATATTGGCGACCGATGCGTTGGCGAGCATGTTCCGACGCGTGATCGGGAAGGGCATTTATAACCCGTCGATATTAAAATTTTACGAACCCAGAAATATGGAGCGGACTCCCGTGGGATCTCATCGAACGCATCGCACATTTTGCCAAACTCGCGCGATACGACGCAAAGAGGTTCACTGAGGTCATGGGGCCAGACGGCCTCGCTAAAAAGTCGCCGGTCGATGAGCTCTTGGAGTCTATCGACCTTTAGTTTATTTTTCCAATACTACCAGGGTATTTACGCTTGAGACCTATCAAGCTCCGGCGCCAACGATTTTCCACCGGAAGGGTCGTGTTCGGTGGCCAACTTACCCGAACGTTATTATTGCCATTTTGTTTGCCGTCATTTTTTACAAAAATTGCAGTATATCTAATTTGTATGCTTTCAGGGTCGACGCCATCCTTGCGGGCGTACTGATTATACATGTGACCTTGGAGTAATTTCCATTTTGTTCTCCAATTATACTGAAAACTCCTCAGCTGGTTAGAGTCGTAGACCATCTGGACGCCGCCGGGGCGGATATATCCCGTTATAGCATGACCTTTCAGGCCCCCTTTGGTGTCCTTCCAAATACCTACGATAAAGGCGTGGCTCAAACGATACACTCCAGTCCCACGTCTTTTTAGGACTGAATTGAACTCTGGGTTTCCAGGGACAAGTCGAACCACCGCGGGAACGGCCTGTCCGTATATAGGCACGTAGCGAAGCGCCAATAGCGGAGACTCGGGCGTTTTGTAAGTAGGCCACATCTTCTTCAAAAACTTTTCAAATTCTGATTCACTACCATAATTGAAGTTGTTCTCGACGAGATTCAGATTTTTGATAAGGGTATTTTGATTGACATTTTTGTTAACGTTTCGTGATTTCGTCCTAAGGCGCTCGTTTATGTAGGACCAGAACACGCCCGAGTTCAGCCGCCCGGGCATGGGGCAGACGTTTCCGACGGCGCCCAACGTCTTCTTGTACTGGGTCAGATTTCTGTTCTTGTATTCTTCGAGGCGCTTTTTCAAAAGCGCGCGTCCTCTATACCCTAAAAGGAACCCGTTGAGGATCGACAAGAACCAACACCCACCTTTATTCGCCGGCTGCATCCGTCCCTGAGTCGGCATCCTTTCTTATTTGCTACATTAAAATCGCGCGTTCTACCGTGACCCCTCTTAAAACATAGCGTCTTTTGACTTGTATGCAGACATTGCGAGTGACGTCTCGCGTCGACGGCGTTGAATATGAGATGCCATGGTATAGGACCTGCAAACAACACGCGCATTACGTGGAGCCGCAACTCCAATGGAAAGATCAACCGGTTCAAGACGCTCTCGAACCTCAGCTTGATGCTGACCAATGCGCAGAAGAACGCACTTGGTGCCATGTCTGAAAACCAGGCTATGAATACTATACGGCGGTTGGCCCGGCTCTCTACTTGAAAATACTATTATGCAGGGCATCCCTGTATGTAACCACTAACTCATCGTGCTCTCCGTTCATCCCCTTGAACCGAAAGCTCGAATCTAAATTTTCAAGGATCGCACGGTCCTGCTCGACGATCGCCTTGCCCATGAGCACGAAGAGTGAAGACGGGACACCAAAGTTCTGACTGAACCCCACGAACATCTTGGTGGTGAACTCGTCAAGGGGGCATAGGGTCACGTACGTCATGAGTACGTTGTCCCCGTGGACCTCCACTTCACTCCACGTCGTGTACGGGAGAACAAACGCGTGGAAGTTGTGAGTCGTGCTCAGACCGAACAGTTTGGTCGATAGGGCTTCACGGTTCGGCACGTAGTCAAACTCGATCGTGTGGCCCCGGTGGACGACGTTCGTCGGCTTCTCACCGGCCGTCCCGAAACCAAGCGGGTTTGCGTGGACCCACGAGGCGTGACACGGGTCGATCCCATTCTCGATGATCATCTGGGCGGACTGCTTGATGGTCGTCTCGAACCACATGGTGTCGAACTCGGGATCGGTGACGTGCGGCACCTCGGGCGGGTCCGGCCCGTCCAGGCCTTTCGGGCGGACCCACAAGAGTCCATCTTGATCTTTCTTGTCAAAGTCAATCTGGAGAAGCTCGGCACAATCATTGCCCCACGGCTTGCACAGCTTCTTCTCCGTGTATTTCCATCCGTGATATGGACACTCCAACGTGCCGTCTCGAAGCACCTTGCCACCTGCGAGCGACGCACCGCGGTGCCGACACGCGTCCGATGTGATTTGGACCTCGTGATTATGATTACGCCACACGACGTAATTGCGATTCAAAAGAGTCACCTTGCGCGGAGCCGTGCCGAGTGTGGAGGTGCGCGTCAGTGCGATCCAGCCCTCCATACTCTAGGAACGTGAGATATTTTTAACCAGTTCATCTTTTTCTTTTTCCCAAGACCCCTGTAATTTCGCGCATCGTCAGTGCGTTTACTCTCGGAGTCAACAGCCGCATCATCTCATTCTTGGCGTTGTTTTTCATGGGTGCAACGTACCCACCCGGAACCATTGGCTTGTTGATAAAGTTCACAGCGTATCGTCCGTTGTTACTTCTCACGTTCAGACGCGCTCCTCTGCTTACCAAGAGGCGCGCAATTCGCGGTTTTCTCTGAAACACTGCCCACATAAGAGGAGTTACGCCAGAATTGTCCTTGGCATTTATATTCGCACCTGCTTCGAGCAACGCAAGTACATTATCTTCGCGACCGGATATAACTGCCCACATAAGAGGAGTCCTCCCTTTATCATCCCTCGCGTTGATGGTAGCTCCTTTATTGATGAGATACTTGAGAATATTCGTCCGACTATGTGTAGCGTGAGCTAAAGCAGGCATACGGTGCGTATTATGCCGAGAGTTCACGTTCGCACCTCCCCGTTCCAAAAGTCTCCTGACTCTAGCCATATTGTTATACCGGATGGCCACTACAAGTTGTTCCGCGAGAGGTCCTCTGGATGTCATATTATATTTTACACAATAATAAATTAACGCTTAATCAATGTGCACGTCAGAGCGATCCACAACCCTCCATGCTTGTTATTTTTCGCGTATAGAGACACTAGCACCTGGAACAGTAAGATGAACCCCGAAATATGGTCCAACCTACCCCCGGACCTCATTGAACGCATCGCACATTTCGCGGACATTGATTCGAGACGTGCGTTGGGTTTTTTGCCACGTAGGCTCGTTTTGCCCGACCTGAATCTTCCGATGGATTCAGAGGATTATACAGAGTTCAATCAGGGTAGATGTAGATATATTAGACTCCGTAATGCACGTGTATACATAGGCCCGGACGAAATTTCATGGTTATTTGGTACAGATGATTTCAGGACGAGTCGGAGCTATTCGTTTCGGCGAGACGGGCTTGTGACTTTTTACGCTCTGCTCGTCGCGCATCATTCTCACCACCCTGACTTCAATGAGGATGGGTCGTTTAAAAGGTACAGACCTTTAGAGATTAAATGATATTCAGAGGCGAATAGGATTGCGCGTGTAAGTGGTGCGGAGACCTGGAGGAAGGGAGAGCAGTGCACGGGTTAATGCAGCGCGGTTCGCGGGTGTGAGCCCGAGCACTATTTTCAGTGCTTGGCCTGTGTTTACAGACCGGAGGGTCGCGGGAGCATGGTGTACGTGGATTACGTTGCGGAAGGGGCTTCCGTTGCGTTTGGGGCTGTTGCGTTTGGGGCTGTTGCGTTTGGGGCCGTTGCGTTTGGGGCTCATTTTCTATAAACATAGAAAAAAATAAGAACCAGAAGTGGTCCGTGGTCTAAACCTCTTAAAGGGCCAAGACGTTTGTAGAATAATGGCTGATATTGTCTTCACGTGTATTATTATCTCAATCTGTCTGAACTTCACCAGCTTAGCCCTAGTGACTCGTGAGTTGGTGGTTCGTGAGTTGAAGGACCGGCGGGAACCTGTCGGATACGACCCGAATCACTTTAGAGAATAAAACATCTTTAAAATTAAATGATATTCACCTGGCTAAACGACGATGAACTTCGCGAAATCGGGTGGTCCGAGAAACATATAGATAATGGCCTCGTGGCTCAGGTGGCTGCGTTCTTTTTCGTGAAGGACGAGGGTGACGTGTACAACGTCCGGCGCAATTTTATGCGCGGAACGTACGATTTTGAAGAGAACGTCACATTTCGCGGTGAGGAATGGGCCGCACTCATCACGACGTGGATTTAGACGAACTTGACGTTCATGAGGTCGCGGCGGTAGACGGTTCTACGGTTGATGGGATCCTTGAAAACCGCGTCAGCCCCCTTCATTCTCAGGATCGTGTTCCACTGTTTGCCCCGCGCGAGCCTTTCGATCGTATTCTTATTGTAAAATGTGCGCCGACTCCGCATCGCACCGTTCGAGAGCAGGCGCTTTTTGATAACCATGACCGCCTCATTGCCCATCTTGAAATTTGTGTACGACACGGGATCCGTGGCATTTGCAGGGAGCTTGATATTCACTACGTTCTGATGGATCGTGTGAGGACGCATCGCAAGCCATTTCTTAGCTGCAGCGGACGCTTTGGAGTAATTGGCGTTTGGTGCTCGGGCGGCTTGGGGAGAGCCGATTATCCCAGCGGCGCGGTAATACGGCATAAATTCGTTCGAGTTTGATTCGTTGTTGTTTGATCCTGCAAAAAGCTGAGTTCGTCTGGGATTGTTCGTCCAGACGCGATTGTAATTCATCGCGAGATGGCGAAGTATAGCTAACGCCCTGTTCTTTTGAGAAGTGGTAACGTTCTGGCGGTGGTGCAGTTCTATAGCACGGCTGAACAAGTACTGCTGACGCTGCTGGGACAACTCTACGCGTGACCACGGACCGTTCGTACGTCCTGTCGGTAACACCGCCTCGAGTTGTTGATAAATCTGAGCCGTTGGCATCTGTCGCACATTTGCAGTGCGGCGGAGTTGCACCACTGGCATTTATAATAGATTAGGAAATAATATCCGCATACAGTACGATGACTCACACCAACGCCCGTCTGGCCCGCCTTCGTACACTCGTCGCAAAGACGAACGCGTCAGGCCCTGGACTCACGAACGCCAACAAGAAGCAGATGAACACCATCCTCACCCTTGTGAATTACGACACACTCGGAACGAACAATAAAAGATTGTACAACCGGGCTTTAAATGCGACTATTGGAAATGTTGAAATGAAGGGCGTCTCTATGAAAAAAGTGGGGCGCATCTTGAACCAAATGGAGGGTCCCTCCTTTTAAAGTCATACGACCCTAAAAACACAAGATGAACCCACAAATATGGGGCAAACTACCATGGGACATCATCGAACTGATAGCCCACTTTGCCGACATTGATTCGAGGCGTGCGTTAGGGTTCAAGCCGCGGAAGCTTCCACGCTCGAACTTCGTCCCACGACCCATCGAACCCACGACGTTCAGATACTTTGCGGCGACCCGGAAGCTTCTGTACATCAATTTTGACGAGTCGTACGACGTATACAACTGGGAGGTCTATGACAACATGGGGCGCGTGGATGATGATGAATGGGGCCCCTTATGGACCCAAATAACACCCGGAAGACACAGGGGCGTCTGGCGCGGACTCGACGATTTCGTGTACTTTGATAAACCTAGTTGGCACTGCCGTCGCCACTTTGCGGGTCAGCCGGAAATAATCCCAGCCTAATATAAATAATGCCGCCACTATCGGCTATACAAAGGCGGGTTATCCTTGCACTCGCAAATATTGCGGCAAAAAAGGAGGAGGCTTTAGTGAAAGCACGGGCCAACTTTTATAGAAATAACAATAACGACGACTTGGAGGAAAAATGGCTCAGGGCACGCGCCAATTTCTCCAATGCTCACCACGCTTTGACCATGGCCGAACGCGCGGCTGGGCAGGACCCAACTACAATCAACTATAGCGTCCTGGAAAGAAATAGAATTTCAAATGCGCTAAGCAAAGTCTTGATGGGGACGCGACTTGCACGCGTGACGTACAAACGCGGTCTCGCGGAGGCAAAGAAACTTGCTTTAGCCAACATGAAACAATTCAATAAAAACTTCAAACTCGTGCGAGGGCGGTACACGGCCATACCCACCGTGAATATGACGCGCCGAACGAAAAAGTCGCCGAGCCCACCACGCAAGCGCGCCAGAACCCCGAGCCCGGTGCGCCCAGCCAACAATGCGCACAGACGGGTGCATGGTATAGGACCTGTAAACAACACGCGCGTGACCTGGAGCCGCAACGCCAACGGAAAGATCAACCGGTTCAAGACGCTCGAGAATATCAACCTACACTTGACGCAAGCGCAGAGGAATGCACTGCGGGAAATGTCTGAAAATCAGGCGGTAAACTATATCAGAAACCTGGCGAGGCAGAAATAATCGTGTTCTGTGAGGCACAGGAAGCCGGTCGATCAAACCAAAACCACCCAAAAACAACCTTCCGATCCACTTTGCGGGGGTGCCGGAAATAATCGTGTATTGCGAGGCTCAGGAAGCCGGTCGATCAAACCAAAACCACCCAAAAACAACCTTCCGATGGCTACCCTCAGCTACCACACCTTCTGGAACAAGTGGGAGGATGGCGATGTCCCTACCCTGACCGAGGCGTTCAAGGATGCGCCCCAAGATTGCAAGGATGCCGCGTGGTACGGCTGGAACGGTCACGAGTACCACACGGCCGCTATGATGAAGGAACTTCTGGAGATGGGCTGCGACCCCAACTGGCGTGAATGCGACGACTGGTCCCTCCTTGAGTTGGTCCTCGAGTGGGGCGGCGACGAGGAGTGCCTCAAGTTGCTTGAGAAGTATCACGCGACCCTCAAGGTTAAGAAGCTCGTCGCTGAGCGCGAGCACCTCAAGAACGGCTACGCAGCGGACCTTTTGGCACGGTGTGAAATCGTGTAATGTGACCCACAGTGAGCAGCGAAGAGACCCACAAAACACTCAAAAAAGACCCATGGCTTGTACCCTCGCCAAGTTTGCCTCCATCCCCATCAAGTACGCGCCCAAGCGCAAGTTCCTTGAATTCGCCGCGCCTCAGTGGAAGAACAAGCTCGGCGAATTCAGTGATCCGGATGTCCTGAGTTGGATAAATAATCTTTATCAGGACAAGGCCTTCCCGACCCGGGAGGCATTTAATAAGGCCTATGACGACGCTCTGGCCTCGAACGCCGCCAGTGCCAGTGCGGGCGTCTCATGGCGCAACAAGACAATGATCATCACGAAGGAGGACGTTGACAATTTCGAAGAAGAATTCAAGGGCGGGGCGTTTTGCGGCTCGGAGACTGCCGCACAGAAGACGCTGCAGAAGATGCGGGCCGCTTTAGAGACCGGTGAGAAGGTGCTTTTTGTATATTGAACCGCATGTTGCTCCCTATACCTATGGGTCTGAATCCCATTTTGTTATAAAATGCACGGGCCTCAGGGACCGATTCGAGCGTCACCGTCTTTAGTCCCCTCAGGCGCGCGTTGTCTATTATGCGTTCCATCAGCACCCGACCTATTCCGCGTCCTTTATTCGTCCCTATGAGGCGAATACGCATGTCGCCCTTTTGATTCCGTTGATTCTTGTTAATCAGAGCAAAAACGACCAACTATCCGTTTGTATTGATCACAGTATAGTGCCTGTTACTGAATTTGTAAGCGTTTCTGAACCAATTGCGATCGATGGTTTCGCGCACGAGTCTACGGGCATTCTTCCATAGGCTTTTATTCAAAAGCCGGTTTGGGCCCAGGATGGCCAGGTTATTCATTAATTTTAGTAGAGAATTTAACGGTCACGAGCCCACGCCTTCTCGAGTTCGACAATCTCCTGCAGGGCCTTCTTGTCGCGGTCCGGCTGTGTGATCTCGGCGTACTCGGCCTCGAGCTTCGTAAGCGGTGCGCGCAGTTCGGCGTGATCTAGACGCTTCCGGGCCAACTGCGCCTCGAGCGCCTTGATCTCGTCCTCGAGCTTCACGACCGGTCCGTGATCGAACGCCTTGAGTTCCTTGTTTTTCGCCTTGCGGGCCTCCTTGTCCACCACGCACTCCTTGATTTCAGCGCGTTTCTGCGCCATCCACTCGCCGTGAATCTTCCATTGCTCCGCGTCACTCAGTCGGTTCCAGTTGCCCTTGGCCTCGGCGAACGCCTCCCAGGCCTGTGCGCGAGCCGCGTCTAGTCCCTGCTCATCCCGGGCCCAATCAATCTCTCGATGATGCTCTTCGACGCCCTCGTAGATCGTGTCGTAGCTGCACGGCGGGTAGCCCTCGTAATCATCTGGACCCGTCTCGAAGTCGGCGTCGTGGCAGTACACGAAGCCATCCTCGTCTTGGTCGATGGAGATGCCCCAGCCCATTTATTGAACTAGGCATCGATCCTTTATTTCAGACACGCCTGTGACAGCGACGCAAACTCTGACGATAGCTGGAGATGCCACGGGTACAGGACGAACACCTGAAAGCACAGGGCGAAAACACCGATGGACGTGCTGACGATGGGGACCCACCAAAGTGGAGACTTTACGAATGGGGCCGCGCCTGATTCAATCTCCATGTCATATGTTCCCTTTTTTAGTAGGAATTCTCTGATGCCATATGACGGCGTCACCATCGCGCACGATGCATGTCGAACCGCGCCAACGCGAGTCGGTCATGATTCGCCCGACCTCGTCCCACATGTCATCCTCGTCACGAAACCGCCCTAGGACCTCCGGGGGCGTGTCATTGTGTTCGAGCCAGATGGTCCACATTAGTGCTTTAATTTCTCATTCCTTTATAAATGAAGCGGCATCCGCGTCATGTGACGCTGCGGCGGCGCTGGCCCCAGCGTTACTTTTCGGGTCTGAGCCAATCCATGAAGCTCATACGCGAGCTGGAGCTCATAAGGAGACGCGGGACGCCCTATCGCAAGCTGAAACTGGGACGATCGAACAAGGGTGGGGGCGGCTCCGCCGCCGGCGGACGCAAAGCGTCCTTGGCCCGCCAAAAGTCAAAATGGACTCTTTTATTTCACAAAACATATCCTGGTCTCAAGTTCAATAAGGAGGCTATTGCTCGGCGGACGGGGATTAGCCGCTCGACGCTCAACACGGTCTATAACAGAGGCCTTAAAGCCTGGAAGACGGGTGGGAGCCGCCCAGGAGCGACGGCGCCCCAGTGGGCCGTCGCGCGCGTCTACAAGTACGTGCTCGTCACAAAGGGCAAGGCGCCGCGGGCGTGGTACGCCACGAGATTCGACCCGGATCAGAATCTCAGGGTGAAGCGAGTGTGAGCGCGCTGCGAATGTCGTGCGAGTTGATAAAGTCCTTCATGCGGTTGACGTTGTCCTGGAAGCGCTTGTTCGCCGACGCCTTGAGGAACAGGGCCCAGTAGCTCTGGGCGCTCCGAGACTGGTAATCGTAGGCGGCTCGGTTGAACTTGATCGAGTCGGCCACCTTGAGGGCCCGGCGCACGTTGTGAAGGTATTCGCGCTGGATGGCGTTCATGGTTGGATTTGACATTGTCGGTAAGACTCTTAAGCTTTAGAGGACGTGTTTTTTAAGAATCCTCGCGGCGACCTTCGAAGTACCCCCTGAGTTCCTTGGCGAGTCGGTGGCCCTCGGGTGAGAGTTGGACGAGGCCCGAGTCCGTCATGCCAGTGTCGGTTAACGGATCGAAGTTGTTCCGGGTCAGAATCTCCCAGCGCTCCTTGTACCGGCGATCCTCGAAGCGGCCGTGCCAGAAGTGCAAGATGGTGCCCTCGATGTACGAAACCTCGAGGCCGCGGCACGCGATCTGGTACTCTTCGAGCATGGCCTTGTAATTCCTATGGATATTACCCGGAGCGCTGTCGAGTGCCCGGCCGATCCATGCGAGGGCCATGTGTCGATCACCCGAGCCGAGGATGGCCCAATCGACCAAGCCGTGCATTTGGTCGTAGGCTTTGCGCGTACAAGCCCAGGCATACCCTGGGTGCCAAAAGCCGTACCGGTCCGTCTTCGTGTAGGCGGTGCCGCTGTCCCGGTGCATGTATCCGAAGCCCTTGTCGATCTTCAAGGACTCTCCACTCGGGCCCAGGTTCACGCACGTCTGGAACATTTGAACTATGTCGTACGACTCGAGTTCTGTCAGCGTGTCCTGGACCCATTTACGATTCAGAAACTCTATGTCGGCATCGATCCAGGCCATGTATTTCCAGTCTTTCGGGAGTTCCCTGGTGCCTATATTCACCAGATTCTCCTTGACCCATACCGGACTGTCGACCGCTATCTTGACGTGCCGCCACGCTGGCAGTCTCGGAAGGGGCGCTGGTCCATCGGCTTCGACGACTACGATTTGAATTCCTTTTGTAATTTGTATGCTCCGAACAAAAGCCGTGAAGAGTTCCCGTCTCCTCTTGAACCCGCAAAAATTGAAGTAGGGTAAGATGACGTACAAGGGCTCCTGACGGCCGAAGCAACCCATATATTACTTTTAGAGAAGATAAGTCTCGTGGTTCTCCATCTGGAGATTGGCCGAGTTAATGAAGATGTCGAGCTCCCATATGGATCCGATCGTCGGGCACCAGTCGGGTTTGTAGCCTTGGTGCTCGTTGAAGTAGACCGGGTGCCAGTTTGGCAGCCACCGGGCCGTGTTGAGATTCACGAGTGAATCGTCGACAAATATGTGCGTCTGGTGCTTTCCAAAGTCGCGGTACGCCGACCCCTCTGGTTTAATCGGGGAATTTACTATGTTCCCATCCGGGCATACGACATAGATCCGGTCACTGATGGCACGGGCAACCTCACCGGCCCACTCTATCGGTGAATTTGTGAATAGTGTAACGTTCCAGTCGGTCTCGGCAATCTTGTGAATCTCGGCCGCCTCCTTCTGAAACTCTGTACTGCTGAGAACTTCCCAGAGGTGCGTCCGGAGTGGGACGTCGTAGACCTTCTTGTTGAAGTCGCTCGTGTCGACCCCAAAGAGATTCTGGAGGCCGCGGGCCGTGTGCCCACACGTATTGTACAACAGCCGGTTCACGCGAGCCGGCTCCTTGCACTCGGGCAGCTTCGCCTTGACGTAGCGCTCGCAATTGCGTGTGACGTGGGCGAGGAGCGCCTTGTCGCGCAGTAGAACCCCGTCGATATCGAGCACGAGTGATTTTACGGCCATTTGAAATTTAAATGTCCGTACACTTTAAATGTTCCGTGGTCTCCGTTCGCTCTTTGTGCGCAAGCCCAAGTCGGCTCCGCGGCGCAAGTCGGCTAGCCCAAAGCGCCGGACGCCGAGTCCGAAGCGCCGGACGTCGCCGAGCGTCCGGCGTTCGGCCGCGATCGGCCCGTTCTGGGCGCGCGGCAATTACGCACGCCGTCAGGGACCTCTGAAGGCGACCTTTTAAAGACGAGAGGCGCTCAAAAGGTACAATGGCACTCAATGTTATCAAGATTAATCCTCTTGCAACTCTCCCGGCGCGAGGCACTCCCGGAGCTGCTGGGTACGATCTCTTCAGCACTGACAATTACGTCGTACTACCAGGTCGTCGCGTCGTCGTCTCGACCGGAATTACAGTTCAGCTCCCGCCAGGAACTTATGGCCGTATTGCACCTCGCTCTGGACTGGCCGTGAAGCACGGTCTGGATGTCCTGGCGGGCGTGGTCGATCCGGACTATACAGGTGAGGTCAAGGTGGTTCTACAGAACACGGACATGAATCAGCCATTCGTGATTCGGCCGGGCTATCGCATCGCCCAGTTGATCCTGGAGCAGTGCGTCACACCCGAGGTTGTCGAGATTCCGGGTGAGTGCACTGGGCTGGTCGACGCTTCGTCGACCGCCCGCGGTGCGGCCGGTTTTGGCTCGACGGGGGTGTGAGACCAGTCGCACGCGACTGAGATCTTTTCTCACACTAAATTAAGATGAAGATCAACTTCACACAATACATATTACTAGGAGTCTTTGGCGTTTTCGTACTAGCAAACACGATGAGCCGCGTCATGCAGATCGACACGATGCCATACAAGGGTCGGGACAAAACGATTCTATTCTTTTCAAAAAATATTTCACAGGAAGGTAAGCAATTCGGTCCGCGTATTTTGACGTTCTGGAACATTTCGCACGTCATGTATCACGCCGTCGGGGGTTACCTGTTCCCCGATAAAGCAATCATTCTTTGGGCCCTAGGCGTTTTCTGGGAGCTTCTCGAGTCGGGCTTCGGCTACATGAACCCACTCGACATCATGTGGAATACCATCGGTGTTTTCATTGGTCTATGGCTCGCCCGGCTTAAGAAACAAAAGCCTTAAATTACTAAGATGTTCCAGGCTATCGCCTGGGAAGGTGGAGACTCCACCGAAGGTCTGTACACGATACGGATCTTCGGCCGAGCCGAGGATGGGCGTTCCGTATCACTCGGGACGCGATTCAATCCTTATTTTTACTTGAAAACTGACCGAGATCTCAAGAACGCCGTCAAGGCGGCGTTTTACAAGGATCTGGTATCGTGCGAGGTCAATCACGGCCGGGACCTCTGGGGGTTTCAGAATGGGGCCCTGTCGCGGTTCCTGCGCCTCGAGTTCAAGAGCCACAGGGGCATGCGGAACTGTGTTTGGTGCATCGAGAACGGCCGGTACCCGGAGCTGTCCGGGTGCAAAGTCTACGAGGCGAACATCGACCCGGTGCTACGCTTCATGCACGTCTCGGGATGCGCCTCGACCGGCTGGATCGACCCGGGTCTCTGTGAGCCGGACCTCGAGACGACGTGTGAAGTTAATCTCTGGGCGCCGAACTGGAAGCTCATCAAGCCGCTCGCGCGCGACGATCTCGCTCCACTCCGTATCATGTCGTTCGATATTGAGTGTTACTCGAGCACGGGCGCGTTCCCTGACCCACGCAACCCACATGACGTCGTTTTCCAGATCGGTATGACGACCAAGGCGTTCGGACAGGAGGGCTGGATCGATCGCAAGTGTTTGTGTCTGAAAGAGACGGCCGGACCGGACGTCGAGTGTTTCAAGACGGAGAAGGCGCTCCTCGAGGCGTTCCAGCAGTACCTGATTCGCATTGATCCCGACATCATCACGGGCTGGAACATCTTCGGGTTCGATCTGGAGTTTCTGCACTTTCGCGCGGCCCTGAACGGCGCGAGCACCATATGGGGTCGCGTCAAGGACTCGCCTATCGAAAAGGTGACCGTCAAAAATCTGAGCTCGAGTGCCCTAGGCAACAACGAGCTCAAGATGACGCCGATGAAAGGCCGGTACGTCTTTGACCTCTTCCAGGACGTCAAGCGCGAGCACAAGCTCGAGAGCTACAGCCTCAACAACGTCTCGAAGCACTTTCTGAAGGATCAGAAGCACGACATGCCGGTCAAGGAGATCTTCAGCCGGTATGCCGAAGGCGATCCAGCCCGGCTCGGCGAGGTCGCCGAGTACTGCATCAAGGACACGGAGCTGCCTCACGCGCTCATGGCGAAGCTGTGCCAGATCCAGAACCAGGTCGAGATGGCCAAGGCGTGCTGGGTCCCTTTGGCGTTCCTGAGCGAGCGTGGGCAGCAAATCAAGGTGTTTTCGCAGATGGCCTACAAGGCCCGCCAGCTCAATTTCATCATTCCGACGTTCCGAAGGGGGCCGGATGCCGCGCCGGGGGACGACGAAGGGTACCAGGGCGCGACGGTCCTCGAGGCCCAGACCGGAGCGTATTATGGCCCGATCACGGCGCTCGATTTTGCGTCCCTGTACCCGTCGATCATGTGCGCGCACAACCTGTGCTTCTCGACCCTGGTGATGGATCCCAAATACGACAACTTGCCCGGCGTCGAGTATGAGCAGTACGGACCGCACCGGTTCGCCCAGAACGTCGTTTCCCTACTCCCTACGATTCTCACGGACCTCAAGGCGTTCCGTAAAAAGGCCAAGAAGCTGATGGCCCAGACAGAAGGGACACCCATGGAGGCAATCTATAACGGCCAACAGCTCGCATATAAGATATCCATGAATAGTATATATGGATTTACTGGTGCTTCTAAGGGCATGCTTCCGTGCGTCGCCATCGCATCCACGGTTACTATGCGAGGACGACAAATGATCGAGGAGACGAAGAACTATGTCGAGGCAAACTTCCCAGGAGCCAAGGTCAGGTACGGTGACACTGACTCTGTGATGGTCGAGTTTGACGTCCAGGGCCGCAAGGGTCAAGAGGCGATCGACTACTCATGGCAGCTCGGCGAGCAGGCTGCCGAGCAGTGCACGAAGCTCTTCAAGGCGCCGAACGACCTGGAGCTCGAGAAGGTCTATTGCCCGTACTTTCTGTACTCGAAGAAGCGTTACGCCGCGAAGATGTACGAGAAAAACAAGGCGGGTGCTATAGCGTTCAAGAAGATTGACGTCAAGGGTCTGCAGGTCGTCCGGCGTGACAGCTGTCCGTTCGTGCGTGAAACGCTCAAAGGGCTTCTGGGCCAGGTTCTCGAATCGAGCGATCCTCGACCAGTCATTGACGCGGCCCGCGAGGCTGCCCGGACGCTCATGCAAGGCCAGGTGCCTATGGAAAAGCTCTTGATGAGCAAGCAGCTCGCGTCGGCGTACAAGGTGCCGATGGCACACGTGGCTGTCCGTGACAAGATCCGGGTGCGCGCACCGGGCTCCGAGCCGCAACAGGGCGATCGCGTCCCGTTCGTTATTGTCCGCGGGCCTGGTAAGATGTACGAAAAGGCAGAGGATCCCACATGGGTTCGCGAAAAGAACTTGCCGATCGATTACCACTACTATTTCACGAACCAATTCAAAAAGCCGGTACAGGACTTGCTCGAACCGCTCGTCAGCGCCGACGTCATCTTTGACAAAAAGTTCATGGTCAAAACCGAGAGCTCGACGGAGGTCGAGGCGCGCAAGGCGTTCCTGTCGATGTTCGCCAAGAAGTGCGCGCCGTCTTAAAAGGGCGCCTAGTAATAATGTCATGGAACAGCAGATCTTGGCCTTGATCCAAGAAGAGGTTCGCAGGCGCGTCCAAATACAGGTGGGCGCGTCGCTCGAGCGGATTTCGGGACTGTACGACATACCAATGGAGCGTCTCGTGAAAGACACCGCGAACCTAGATCTCACAGGGTGTCGCGGTGTGCTCGCGACCGGCGCGCGATGTCTCAAGATACCGGGCGAGAGCGGGTTCTGCAAATTTCACACACCCGGGCCGACTTGCAAGGGGTGTACGGCCACAGGCAAGCCGTGCAAGCGCAAAGCCTCGAGTGGTTTCTGCACCAAACACGCCGATCAAGCCCCGATCGGGGAGCAGGCCGACCTCAAAGCTCCATGGGAAACTTAGAGAATTCGGCCTCTCTAAAATTAATGAATAAGTCTGAACTTCTTCTCGCGAGTCTGATCCGGTTCTTTGAAGTCCCGGAGAATCGCGAGAAGCTGCACTCCATTTTGGGTCGGGCCGCCAAGCCCCAAACCCCTTCGCTTCGCAAGCTCGAGTGGTTCGTCACCAACTACTCGAAAAATCAACACGTGTCTTATACGGCCCCGAACGGCAAGATCTTCACCGTCCACGTCGCCTACAAGTCTAGCCTGGACGGATACTCGAAGAAGCTCTTCGACCCGTTCTGCCGGACGGCCCGCATCGAGTTCCAGGGTCTCGTGACGACGGTCGCACAGCTCAACTTCATTCGCTGGTGCATCACGAACGGCATCATCGAGTATCTTCAAGAGGAGCTTAAATGTAAGGCAGAGAAGCAAATCCACCCTGAAATTGAAGCAGAGTGTATCCATAGTAAAACATATACAGATTGTATCCATTCGTGATCTGGGTCGCATAGCTCGGATTGAATGTCAAGGCGAGCGTCGTTGTTTGTGAATTAAGCTTTGCGAAATTGAGATAGCCGCCCTGATTATATTCCTTAGGGTTTAGGCCGAACGAATACGTATAAATATTTTTTGAAGGAATACTCAGTCCATGTTCCATAGGTTGCTTGAACGAATAGTACAGCGACCCCTGGAACGTACTCAGAATATCGACATTATTTAAAGTAATTTTGGCGGTGTTAATCACGTCGACGAAGCGCGTCGTGCCTGATGGGAACGTCAGGTTGATGCCGGACGAGATGTAGTTCGTCGTATAGCCGTAGTTATAGCGCGAGTCGGCGTACCTGGCGTTCGTCGGGTCCTCGTACGCTTTATTTCGAAAGAACCATGCCATCGTCTGGATGGGGTAGTTGGCCGTGAGCTGAAGGGACGGGTTGTTCTGGGTGAACGTGAGACCGGCCTCCTTCTGGACGCGGTTCACTATGTACTTGAGCGGTGTGTTCTGGTAGTGCAACTTTTCTTCATTCCCTAAAAGGATCTCCTCTGTGATGAGCTTTGGATTGATAAAGTCGACGACGGACGCAGCGTTCGACCACCACGTGTACGGGTGGAACGTAAAACGCACGTACAACTTCTGGTTCCACATGGCGCACAGCGGAAAGTATGGCCGGCGTAGGCGTTCGCGTGCTTTGTTCGCATGGGAGTGCCGGCGGCAGAAAAAGAACTCGAGCGGGATCACGACGTCTCCACCGACGGCCGCGTTCGATGCGAGTGCGACCTGCATAGCCTTTTGCTCGTCGGCGTCGAGCAAAATCTGATCCCGAATTATGTACCAGTCGTCATAGAGCGTCTCGATCGTCGCTTCATTGACGAGCAGATCGACCTGCTTGAGAAAGGCCCGGCCACCCTCCGGTGAGTAAATGTTGCCGGTCGGAAGAGCCGGGAGAGTCACCTTGAGGTACATGTTCGAAAGGAGATGACCCATCTCGGTCGGCTTGAGCTCGACCTGGACTACTTGATTCTGATAGTAAGGGTGAGGCGGGCCGAGTGGAATGACGCGCTGAAACATGACGAAGTTGGAGTGCTGCTTAAATGCCGGATTCCACTGCGATTTAGTCGCGTCGTCCGTCAGAAGGTATTCGTCCTGCGGGCCTATGGCCGAAAGCGCCAAGACCGATCCCTGACTGAAACCGCGATTCTTGACCTCAGGAAACTGGAGCGGTGGCTCTGGAAAGAGTCCGACGTCGTTCAGATCCCGGAGCGGCGTGGGATTGCCAATCTGAATATTAGCAGGGGCCTGGATCGACGTTTGGTTCTTGGGACGCGCCAAAAAGCGGCCCGGTGTGTATTCTATCTTGGCATCCGGTTCGTGAATGATGGCCGGGAAGCCCTTGACATTAATCGCCGCGGCATTCTCTGGAATGGAGCCGTCGACCGCCTGGAGCACCGCGGTCGTCACGTAGATGGTGTTGAACTGGCTGCCCTCTTTATTCAACACGTTTTGAGGAATATTCTGATTGAATTCCAGAACCTTCTGTGGCCCAGAGAGCGTCGGGAGGCCCTCGATGATCCAGCCGGCCTTCGTCCCGACCGGCGGCGGCGACGAAAAGTAAAACGTGGGAACCTGCTTAAGAACCTCGTAGTATCCATAAGCGCCCCCTGAACGCTTAATAGCCATGCGGCCCGGTGGATAAAGGGAGGCGGTCGTCACGAAGGTTACGTCATCCGCGACAGACTGGTCCATGTCGCACTGGAAGGTGAAAGACCACGAGTACTCTTCCTCAGCCTTGCCCTTTTCATTTTTGACAGACGTCACGAAAATCTGGCCGCGGAGGCCATTCAGAGAATCTACACCCCACCCGGCGCCTATCGGCGCCACGGGCCAATCCGTCACCGAGTAAAATGTGGCCTCGGTCGGACCCGTCACTTTATAGAATCCACTGATGCCTACGGGGGTCAAGGGCAGGACCTGAAGCATATTCGTAGGCGCGGGTGGAGGTGGCGGCGTAGGGATGGCCGCGGTCGCAGCCACGGTCGCAGCCTTGACGGCCTTTTTAGGATTTCTGAAAAAATCTCCAATTTTGAGACCAAAACTAAGAACCTGATCTTCGAGCGACTTGACCCGCCCGAGTTCAAGGTTAGTAAAATCGATTATGGGCGCTTGGGCCCGTCGCTCAAGCCTTAGTATATCGGCCATAGCTCACTACAAATCACCCAGATTATTCTTCCACAGCTGAACCACGCTCAGGGCCTTCAGTGCGTCGCGGTCACCGGTGCGCTTTGCGATGAGGGCCATCAGCTTGTCCACCTCCTCCTTCGTGTACTGGTACGTCTTGATATCGAGCAGCCTGGACCACAAGTCCTCCGTGTACTTCTCGCGCTTGAGTTGTGTGTGGATCTGGGCCAAAGGCACGTTGAATACCTGCATCCTGGGGGTAATGGCGACGTCCCTGATGAACCTGGCCTTCTCGGACAGCCAGTGAATTTCAGTCTCAAATTCTTTGAGGAGCCAAGCCTTGCGCTTCTTGTAGACGCCTAGGCGGACTTCTATGTAGTCGACCAGGATCTCCTCGGGACTCGCGTACTTCTTGACGGCGCCATTTGGTCCGATGAGGTACATGTTCGAGGTGTGGACCGTCTTCGTCATACCCAGCTCTTTGACCGGGTCATCGCCTCCAAAACCCCAGATGCGGAAGTCGGGTGTCGTTTCGGTCGAGTGATTTTCGAACTTCTGGATCGTGCCCTTTTCGACCAAGTCGTCCAGGTGCTCCTTGAAGTCCTGGATCCACCTGCCCGGTGGGAGTTCGGTCACGTGGAGTTGCGTCCCCTCCTTCACAACCAGACCCTCGAGGACCCACGTGTGTTCCTTCGTCTTCGTCACCTTACCCTTGAAGCCCTTGAAGTGCGGGACCATCGGGACCATCGCCACCTGACCCAGAGCGCACATGATATTGTGCTTGACGATCTCGATGTCGTACGGCGGAACGTAACAACTGAAGCCGGTACCGATGCCCTCGGCGCCGTTCACCAGGATCATCGGCACGACCGGCGCGTAAAACTCCGGCTCGACTTGCTGTCCGTCATCCAACACGTGCTTGAGGACGGCGTTGTCCGCCGGGTCGAAGATCTTGCGCGTCTGTGGCGCCAGCCGCGTGAAGATGTAACGGGCGCTCGCCGCATCCTTGCCGCCAGCCAGGCGCGTTCCAAACTGCCCCGAAGGCTCCAGAAGGTTCAGGTTGTTCGCACCGACGAAACTTTGGGCCAAATTCACGATGGTGCCCTGAAGGCTCGCCTCACCGTGGTGGTAGGCCGTCTGCTCCGCGACGTAGCCAGAGAGCTGCGCGACCTTCATGTCGCTCGTCAGATTCTTCTTGAGGCACGCGTAGATCACCTTGCGCTGCGAAGGCTTCAGACCGTCCGCGACGTGCGGAATCGACCGCTTGATGTCCTCGGCGCTGAAGTTCGCCAGGTCTCGGTGGATGAATTCCGTCACCGGCAGAGCCTTGACGTGGCCGTACGGGATGCCCTTGGGCGGCGAGGCCATGTGTGCCGTGAGCCACTCCTTGCGATCGTCCGCCTGCGACTTGGCGAACGCCAGAGTCATCGACTCGTTCATTTTCGGATCTGAATTGAAGGCGACCGTCAGCCGCTCGATCTGCTTGAAGTACTCGCGGGCCTCAGCCGATGTCGAAGTACCGAGACCCTTGTAGTACTTGACGTTTCCGGAGGAAACTGCCGCGCCTGCGGCGGCGGACTGCTGCGCAGTCCTAAATTCCTCCTCCGTGAAGAACCACACCTTGCCAGCCTTGATGACCGGTGTGACCATGCTGACGACGAATCCCAACCCGATGAGCTGGGGCCAGTACACGTGGAACATGTTGAGGACCAGGCCCTTGATGTGGCTACCGTCCAGATCGGCGTCCGTCATGATCATGAGACGGCCGTAGCGCAATTCTCTCAGTGAATTGTAGACTTTGCCATGCTGGAGCCCGAGGATCTTCTTGAGGCTGGAAAATTCCTCATTATCGGTCACCTGCTTTACAGACGCGTCCCGCACATTGCGCGGCTTGCCCCGGAGTGGAAACACGCCGAACGCATTGCGGCCTACAACGCTCAGACCGGCAATGGCAAGTGCTTTCGCCGAGTCACCCTCAGTGATAATAAGCGTGCACTCGTGCGAGCGATGAGTACCGGCCCAGTTGGCGTCGTCCAGCTTCGGAATGCCCGTAATGCGCGACTTTTTGGACCCATCAGTCTTCTTGAGCTCCTTCTCGACCAGGGAGAGGCCCTTGGATACCAGATCGTCGAGGACTCCGGATGCCAGGACGTCCTTGATGAATTTTGGTTTGGGGTCAATGGTCTCCGTAATCTTTGAAGTGCACTCGGCCTTGGTCTGGCTCGAGAATGTCGGATTGACGACCACGGCTCGTACGAACACGAAGAGGGCCGCCTTGATCTGAGCCGGCTTGAGCGTCGCGAACCGCTTGTCCTTGACAATCTCATCATTGACCGCCTTGACAACCTTGTCGACATGGCTTCCACCCTTGGTCGTACAGATGCCGTTGACGAAGCTGACATGCTGGAATCCTCCACTTGCTGAGTGGCCGATGACAATGTCGAAGGAGTCCGTGTGCATCTTGGCGACCGGTACATCACCTAGGTGCATCTTGGCGTACTCTTCGAGTGAATTCACATCTAAAATTTGCCCGTTGAAACGGACCTTGCACTTGGCACACCACATGGCCGCGTCCCATGTGCGTTTTTCGACCAGCTTGAGAAAGTCACCCGGTCCGCCGAAACGCTTCCAGTCAGGTTCGAAACCAACCTTGACGTACACGGGACCGGACACGGATGTGATCTCGGGTTCGCACAGCTTGCTCATATTGTCGGACCAATTTTGCTTGTAAATTTTCTTACCATCAGCAATTTCAATCCAAAATTTACTGGAGAAGACGTTGGCCAGCTTGGCCCCATAGCCGTTCCGACCACCGGTCACGCGCTGCTCGGTGTCATTATAATTGGAGCTCGTAAGGAGGTGGCCGAAAATGAGCTCGGGGATCCATAGTGGTTTTCCATCAGTCCCTTTCTCGGTCGCATGCTTCTTGATCGGAACACAAGCCCCTGAATTTTGAATTGAAATTACTCCACCTTTTTGAATTTCAACCTTGATTTCAGTCACCTTCTTGGGGTGCAGGGAGTGTTGGTCGATCGCATTGACCAGGACCTCGTCGAATATCTTCACCAGTGCAGGGCTAACAGAAAGCTCAGAAAGCTTGAAGTGGTCCCCGTCCCGAACCCAATAGTTTCCAGGCTCGGCGGCGAGGGATCCGACGTATGTATCTGGACGCTTGAGGATATGTTCGACATGAGATAGCCGAGCATATTCAGTCATACAAAGAAAGGGCCGCTGGCCTTTATTTCCCGGTCTGTAGTAGAATGAATCAGGAAGTCGTTTTAGGTTTGGTCGTTCTGACAACGGCACTCTTTCTACTGCGGACACAACACTCTTTTTTTAGTGCCGATGAGTTCGACACGTACCTAATCAATTTGGACAAGAGAAAAGAGCGTCTCGACAATTTTACGGAACAATACGAAACGTCGGACCTGGGGGGCCACAAGCCTTTCAAGCGAGTCGAGGCGGTCGACGGATCAACTATAGAACTCATGGGTGTGGTCGCTCCTGAAATTGAAGATGGAATTAAGAGAATCGAAAAGACCGGACTTCGGACGGCCCACCCCCAGATGACCCGTGGCATGATAGGGTGCTACAAGAGCCACTACAAAGTCTGGGATGAAATTTACGCGAGTGGCAAGCCGTACGGTCTCGTGTTCGAGGATGACGCTGAGATGGACCCGGCCTTGTACGAAAAGACGGCCGAGACTCTCGATTTTCCGGATAATTGGGACGTGATCCTACTCGGATACGTCAGTCTCATGGATTACGAAAAGGGACCCGGACCTGGTCTGCTGCACGTTAGGGACTTCTGGGGACTCCATGGTTACCTTATCAGCAGACGGGGTGTGGCGAAGATGATGCTTTACAGGGACATGCCCATCAGTTTACAGATTGATATTTTCATGAGTAAATTAGCCTCAGATGAGAAGCTCAGCGTTTACGCCATCGACCCGCCTCTAGTCCATCAGGGTAATTTTGGAACTGATTTACAGATGAGAATCACGCCCAAGGTTTTAGTAAATACAGGGGGGAGCGGGGCTAAAAACGTGAGAATAGAACCCACCCCATTGGAGTAGCATGTGGCCGAATGCGAACAGCATAAAATTTGAAACGCCCACGAAGACCTGGGCGTCGAACGACTCGTGGTGATTCTTCGCGACGATCACCTCACCGATGGCCGTCGCCAGACCGAGGAGCGCCGCCTCGGCAAACAGAGAGCCACGTCCGGCCGGGTGAGGCACCTTAGCCTTCCACGCCAGGAACGTCAACAGGGCCGCGCCACCCAAGACGATAACGAGAGTCGGCCACTTGAGGACCTTGACCTGTTTGGCCTCGTTCTGGGTGAGCTTCTCGGGGTCCGCGACTGAATTGAATCCTGAAAGTTCACGGACGACGTTATAGAAGAAAAACAGGAGGAAAGAAATCATAGCGAGCTGGACCCACAGGTCGCTACGGCCGCGCATCATGGCGATGATGACGATCGCAAGAGCTGACAGACCGCCGACCGCCACAGAGTCCCAGACGAACTTGCGCGGGTTCTTCTCGATGTACTCCTTGTGGCCGTTCGCGACGGCGCCCGCAAGGAGCAAGACCAGAAGGGCACCCTTGCCGTACTTGATGACCGAGTAGAACTTATCGGCCCACTCGTTGCCACCCATTACTTCTTACGAAGAATAAAATACGAGGCCGCGGCGGCTATGATGGTCCACCCGACGACGTGGTCGAGGCGGTTCATCGCCTGAATCTGCTCTGGAGGCATCTTGTTGAATTCATCCTTATACCCCTTGGGCTTGAACGGCAGCCAGATGTACCGGCCGAACGGCACGAGCGTCGGCTTGAGCTTGCCGAGCTGGCACTGGTACGAGTAGTCGTACCAGGCCATGGCGATGTACGGGAACCAAAGCAGAAACACGAGGACCCAGGGGTTCTTGTGGGGGAGATACCAATACCCACCCGCAAGAAGCGCCGTAAACACTATACACTTGATATTCAGTGCGAATGGCTGTCCGGGAAAGAGACCGCCGGCCATCTTATTAAAACTAAATATCTTAATTTCTGTAAAGAATTGACAGAATCAATGCGATCGCCAGGATGATTACGAGAATGGTCTTGGTGTCCCAGTTGCTCTTGGGCTTGGGCGCATCGGGCATCGACAGCCACAACTGGGAAGCCTCCTCATAAGTGAAGACGGGCTTTTCAAGCTGTCTATTGACGGTGTTGTGAACGTCTACCGACCACTTAAAGAGCGCGTCGGGGTCTGACGTCTCGGGCAAGGGGTTCTCATTGAGAACCTCGGCGAAATGCATACCGCATGCAGGGCACGGAAGGATAGCCGGGAACAGGGACACGAGCGCCTGGAGAGCCGCGGGGTCTATCCCGCCCAGGCACGCGAGGTGAAGCACGCCCCAGTAATAAGGGCCGAACTTTGCAGGCTTGATGGCCATTCTAATTTTGACCGAGAATTAATTTCCGCCACGGAGCCGGAGCACGAGGTGCAAAGTCGATTCCTTCTGAATATTGTAGTCGGCCATGGTCCGCTCGTCCTCGAGCTGCTTTCCCGCGAAGATGAGCCGCTGCTGGTCCGGCGGGATGCCTTCCTTGTCTTGGATCTTGGCTTTCACACTGGCGATTGAGTCACTAGATTCAACCTCGAGCGTGATTGTCTTGCCGGTCAAGGTCTTCACGAAGATCTGCATTAGTTAATATTGGTCAGTAATTTTTAAGCCCGGACGCTCTTCTTGGCCGCGCGGAGTCGCTGCGCCTCCAGGTTCTTTTGCTGTATGTACCGGCCGAGCTCCGTCCAGTTGTTCTGGCTCATATTGGCCGCGCGCCCACGTTTGTACAGCTTGCGGGCCTTGGCTGTCTTGAGCGCATTCACGTTGCGCTTGGCGGCGGACAGGGCGTTTGAGTTCCGCGTGGAAGGCTTCCCGAACTTTTCACGCAATTTTTCACTATAATAATTTCTGTGTTTCACAACATTTATGGTCTTGTTGGCGCTCACGTATTCAAGAGCCTTCTGACGTGTCGCAGCCTTGTTTATGGCGGCGTTGATCTTGTTCTGAGACGGGGAGCGGGATGGGCTCTTGGGCTTCTTGACCGACTCGAAGAACGGAGCGAGCTTCTTGGTGTTCGGGCTAGGGCTGGGGGTCTTGGGCTTGGGCGCCTTGCGCTTGATCGGCGGTTTGGCTTTCTCCTCGAACGCGTTGCTCGCGAGCCACTCGCCCTTATTGCGCCAGTGCATCAAGACCTTGCGTTGAGCCATAGGGATGCCCTTCCACACGAGAGAGTACTGGTGCTTTCGCACGGCCGCAGTGCTCTTCGTGAACTGGTTCAGGTGCGCCCTGGCCTCGGCGAACGTGTAGCTCTTCGCCAGTGGGAACTTGTTTCTCAATTTCTGTAAAAATTCATTGTAATTCTTTGGGTCTTTGATTTTGTATCCTGCAAAAGTAAGATTCCGTAGAGTCCTGTTTCCGGATGCGAAGTTTTTGGCTGATTTTACAATTGAATTATACACACCCTGGTTGATGTAAACGGGCGCCCTGTGCTCGGTCCGGGCCCACTTGCGCTTGAGGGCTATGCGTTGGGCCGGTTGCAAGTGCGTGAATAGTTTAGGATCGTTGAGGCGAGCGCCCAGGTTTGGTGAAGTGAAGTTGAGCCGGGTGTTGGGCGTCTTGGTCTTGTACTTCATAAGGCACGCTGGGGCTATGTCCTTCACATAGTCTTTGCGGGCCAAAATATGGAAAGCAAGACTATAGTAATTTATCTTACCACCCTTGAAAAAGTTGTAAAATGCACCAACGTTTTTATCGAGCGTAGTCTTGAGGCTTGGCCATTTCCAGTAGTCGCACTTGAAAACCCGGCGTTGGTTCGAGTCGTAAATGTATCCATTGCCCCCACACACGAACCCGGTCACGGCGTGGTACTTGTTCATCTCGGAGCTTTTGGCTTTGCTATTTCCGATGACGATGGAAGAGCACATGAGCGAGTAATCGGCGTCTTTTATCAAGAACTCGGGTGGCGCGATTTCCATATAGTTGGCGCCCGAACGCTTCACGATGATGAACTTGGGCTTTTTGCGATGATCGAATACAAACTTTCCGGCTTTTTGAGCCTTGTCGAAATCCACAACCATAAAGTCTTTCCCGGGTCCTTCCGCGCCTTCTTTGAATCCCAGATGCGTGAGTATCTTGATGATTTCTTCCTGGGGCTTGGCTCCCATCGCACCACCCTTCTCACGGGCCAATGTACCCGTGAGGCTCACCCCCCCGAGGATTTTGGCGGACCTACCCGCCTTGAGCGACGCGGCACGAGGTCCGCTCATAAAGCACAGGTACTGGTCGATGAATTTCCAAAAGTAAATCTCTTTCGTCTTTGTGAGATTCTTCATGGGACACGGGGCGTTTAATGCGTCGTCAAAATATGCCTTCTCGGTCGGCGTGAGTTTCTTGTAGAAATTCGTCAGTCTGTTGTAAAGGATTTTCTGACCATCCTCGGACAGGATAAACCCGTTCAGGATCGAGTAAAACCAACACGTGCCACGTGTCTGTATGGCACCCAACTGGCCACAGCCGTTGTTACTCATGACTCTACTAGAGATGGTGAAAAAAAACAAGTGATGTGCGGGGTAAGATATTCGTCCGGCTAGGTCCAATCACCCAAAAACAAACCATGGACCTCAACAAGCTTCGCCCGACCTACAGCCAGTGGCGCACCCCGCTCGGGCCCGCCGAAGGACGTGCCCGGCCAACCCCACCCGCCGCGGTGGCAAAACCGGCCCTGGCACCTCCCAAGGGCAAGGGCAACGCGCTCTGGCAAAAGTTCTACGACGACGCCGTCGCGGCCAAGTCACCTTGGCCTGAAAAGCTGGCCGACACGCTTCTGCGCTCGCGTGAGCGCGCCCTGGAGCTCCAGGCAAAGCGCCACACGACTCTGCCGACGCTCGAGCCGCCCAAGCCGCAGGAGGCCTGCGCGACCGCCAAGGGCACCGCCGCAAAAAAGGGCCGCCCCGTGGTCCACGAGGCTCTTCGCTGCAAGGCGCGTACGCTCGCCGGCAAGCAGTGCGGCTTCAAGGCGACCTGTGGCGAGTTCTGCAAGAAACACGCGGTCGAGGATGCGGAGGTCCCCGTGGTGAAGTGGCACCGGGTGCCGGATCCCTTGGTCTTCAAGGGCACGAGCCTCAAGGGCTACCTGAACTTCAGCCAGGCGGCGGTCAAGAAGGTGTTCGGCGAACCAACCACGACGGTCCGAGACGGCCATACGGTGCCGCAGTGGCTGGTGCGCTTCGAGGACGAGACCCTGGCGGCCCTCTACTACTACCACGATGACCCGGCCCTGCACGTCGGCGGCGCGAGCATCGCCGCGATCGCCAAGGTCCGCGAGGCGCTCGCATAAAATATCTAGATAGTGTAATAGATGGAGGACTTCAACTGGAACTACGTCTGGGCCGCCATAGTCATCAACTTTGTCCTCGTCTACGTCGTCCCCAAGCTGATAAAGAAGCCGACCGGCTTCAAGCCTCTGGATGACGTGGTTTTGTACCTGAATTCTCAGAAGGGTTTTCTCATGGCGAGCAGCATAGTGATAGGTCTCGTCGTGTACGGCGCGCATTACTGGGTCGAGTCTCAGAGCGCCGGTGGCTCCAAGGGGCCCTCTACGCCCCCGGGCCGTGCCAAAGATTTTTAATATAAGTCAAAGATAAATGAACGCTCAGCGTGTGAACGCCGCTGCTAACCAGGTCGCAATGGCCGGTAGTCAGATCAACAATGCGGCCCGGGCCGCCGCGAACGGCCAGATGGGCAACGCCAATCGCTCGGCGACGGCCGCGGCGAACAACCTGGCCGGAGCGAACCAGCGCCTGAACGCCGAGGCCAACAAGGCGCGTCAGCTCGGCAACCTCAACATGGCGAACAACCTGAAGAAGGCCGCGAACGCCGCGCGCCGCGCCGAGATCATGAACTCTCTGAAGCACATCGCGAACGCGATCAAGTCCAAAAATCGCTCGAACGTAAATTAGACATGATCTGATGCGTGTGTTCGTGGTCCCATGAGGTCACCTTCTTTTCGAAGCAGTCCTGTAGGCACTTCTGGAGGTCCTCTCCGGACGGGTGACCCCACTCGAGGTCCTTTGTAAACAGAAAATCATCAAAGCCGATGGGTCCCTTGGTGCACGACACGACCCACGGCGTCCGGACGTACTCTTTGAGGCCCCCATAGTCTGTAATCACAACAGGTTTGGACCTCAAAGCCGCCTCGACCGCCCCCATCCCGACACCCTCGGAGTGGGAGCAGTTGACATAACAGTGACCTCGGTCATGGACCTTCTCGAGGTCCTCGTCACTGAGAAGGCCGTTGATGATCGTGACACCCGGGACGCGCCATTCGACCGGTTGGAGACACGTCGCCTTGAGGACGAGATGGGCCGCGTCGCGAAACCCGCACCGCAGGTACGCGTCGATGAGTCCGCGGATATTCTTGCGCGGATCCATGATGTTGCCGATCGTGTAAAACACGTACGGCGTCGTTGGTGCAGGCGGCCGGGGGATCTTGGGCTCGGCATACAGCCGAAGAACCTCCCATTTCACGTCCGGAAATTGACGCTCGAAAACCTCTTTGCAAAAATCCGACGAGACAAGGAGCTTTTTGTACCGGCCCAGAATGCCGTACGCGGGGTTGACCGTCTCTGTCTCACAAATAGTCATGTAGTGCATTTCTTTACAAAATTGAGCGTACTGGTCCACGATGTTCAACTGGGCCTCGACTGGCAGGACAAAGGCGAAACCCCGGTCGTACCGGTGCTTGGGTGGTTGCTGGCCGAACTCGACGTAGTCGCCTCCGACGAGCTTAGCATACCGGGCCGTCACCTGCCCGATCCCCGCCAGCATGCTCGGGCCGATGAAGAGCCACATTACAATCATTGCGGACCATTCTTTTAACAAGTTCACGGAACGCAATCTTGGGCGTCCATCCGAGAATCTCGCGCGCCTTGGTCGAGTCACCGATCAGGACGTCAACTTCGGCCGGACGATAGAAATCAGGGTTGATTTTTACAATGGGATTGCCCGTCTCGACGGCCGAACACACCTCATCGAGTTCAGACCCGGACCACTCAATTTTAACATTCAATTCATCACAGGCCAACTCGATGAATTCACGGATCGAGTGCGTCTTCCCGGTCGAAATCACAAAATCGTCCGGTGTCGGTTGCTGCAGCATAAGCCACATGGCCTCGATGTAGTCCTGGGCGTGGCCCCAGTCACGCTTGGCGTCCAGGTTTCCGAGCTCTATGGGTCGACCCGTCTTCATCCACTCGTTCAGTCCGAGCGTAATCTTGCGCGTCACAAACTCGGCCCCACGGCGCTCAGACTCGTGGTTGAAGAGTATACCGGTACAGGCGAAAATGCCATAGGACTCGCGGTAATTCTTGGTAATCCAGTACCCATAAACCTTGGCGACCCCATAGGGACTGCGTGGATAGAACGGCGTCGCCTCGTTCTGGACGGGGTCCTGAATCTTGCCGAACATTTCACTCGTACCGGCCTGGTAAAATTTGAATTTTGAACTAAAATTAGTCTGACGGATCGCCTCCAGAATTCGCAGAGTCCCAATGGCATCCACGTTCGCTGTGTACTCTGGTTGATTGAACGAGTGCTTCACGTGAGACTGTGCCCCTAGGTTGTAAACCTCCACGTGATCGTACTGCTCGAATGAATTTATGATTGAATTTATCCGGGCCGTGTCCGTCAGATCCCCCTCGACCAGGTGGAACTCGGGGTGGGTCTTCAGGTGTTCGATCCGCTCGTGCTTACACTCGGAGCAGTACCGCGCCAGGCCATATACCGAGTAATTTCGGTCCAATAAAAACTCGGCCAGGTAGCTTCCGTCCTGGCCCGTCACGCCCGTAATAAAGGCGGCCTTCATAATTCTAAAGTGATCATCTGTTTTATTTGATAGGAAAGTAGCGCAACTCTGAATTCGAGAGTATTTGCTTCTATAATAGTGAAGAGGATTTCACAGTACCGACGGCTCAGAGGCGTCTGGCCTATCAAAAGCCATGATGCCAGCCAGGGGAGCCATGAGGCCATTTAGTTTTGGCCGTCAAAATTAATCCCACGAATTTACAAAGGCATGAGCTTCATCAACATCCTCATCATGACGGCCGCCGAATTGTTCGGGAACACCCATCTCAAATGGTTCTCTCAGGAGGGCCGCCATCACAATCTGGCTCTGGGACTCCTGGCCTACATGATCGTCATCACGTTCCTCGTGAAGAGCCTGGCGGCCGAGAGCATGATGTGGACCTGTATCATGTGGGAGGCGGCCATCGTCATCGGTGGCGCGATCACGGCCTATATGGTTTTTGGGGAGAAATTCACTCACTGGATTCAATGGCTCGGCATTCTGCTTGCGTTAGGCGCTGCATTTTGCGTGAATTACCAATGCGATAAATAAACATTCGACCCGTCTAAAGGGCAAGATGAACGAGTTTGAGCGGCACGTCTTCGGCCGGCTCGATAAGCTCGAGGCCGAGTTGATCGAACTCCGAGAGGTGACGTGGCCCGTGTGTCAAGGGATGATTGACGCACGCACCGGTGCATTTTCCCATATGAAAGAAAAGCGCCGCTTTTTCAAATTTTTACACGTCGATGATATCCGCAAGCTTCTTCGGCTCAAGGCGTGGTTCATGGGAACTTCCCCAGATTTAGTCGGCGAAGAACTTCGACAGGTGCGGGTAGAGGTACCTCGGCTGGGCGACGAACAAGTGTAGTCTTGCCGTCGGTGTGAATTCCGTTCTCGATGAAACGTTCGAACGTCTCGGGCGTCTGGTCTGCGTGATGTCCGTCCTTGGCATGGGCGTACGTCTGAAACTTGGTCCAGACGGTCATAGGTGACCCAAAACTACTCAGGTGCCAGCCGGCATAACGAAAGTGCGGCATCTTCCAGCGGGCGTCCCGAAGGCTGTTCGGTCCGACCCTCTTGAGGAGCTCGCAGTTTGTAATGACCGTCCCGAACCACGCCTCGCCCGTGAAGAGGTAGTCGAGCGAGTACTCGAACATCCACATGTGTACGGCCGTCATGGAGTGCTCGAGCTTCTCGTACCGCACGATAGACATGTCCGGGATCTCGTCCACGTCCGAGACCATGACGATGGCTTCGGGCGGGACGGGACCGTGCACGGTCTCGTCGGCGCCCGCGCCTCCTTCCAGGCCTCGCAGGATACACTGCCGCTGGTACTTTTCACGCGACCATGGGTTCGAGTCCTTCGGGGCCTCTTCGGTCGTCACGATGACGTGCTCGATCTTCGGGAGCCATTTGGCGAAACGCTCCCGGTTGTTCTGGAAAAAGAGCTCCTTGGGCCCACCCACGTGCGTCACCTCGGACTCGACGAGCACGAAGCGATCGACGTACCGGTCCAGGAGCTCTAGGCGGAGCTCGAGGATGTCGAGCTCGTTATAGAACATGAACGCATCTACGAGCATTTGTAGCTAAAGTAATTTTTACCCTTATCTTCGAAACCCTTAAGAACCTTCTGGTTGTTCTGAGAGTGGCCGCCCCATGCGTTATGGAGGGCGTCCGGGCCGAAACCATAGTCGCGCTGCCGGACATGGCCGAGGTTGAAATCGGGTGTGTAGCACGTCTTGCGCTTGATGCCGTACTTCTCGAACAGGTTGGAGAGGATCATATCGTCGTTACGGGTCACGTCGAGAAGCTCTTTGTACTCGGCCTCGATCTTCTGGATCCAGCCCGCCTTGACGATCACGGACCCATAGCCCTCGAGGACATCGACCGGGACGCCGTGTTGGCGAGGAAAGACGCCTCGGAAATACGACTCGAAATTGAAGCCGCTCAGCCCCCACGCGCTCGTCGTGTCGGTCCGCTGCCACTTGAGGAGGTTCGTCACGAGTTTCGGGTCGTAGTCTGTGTCGTCGTCCAGGTACACGATCAGGTCCTCCGGGTCTAGATGCTTCGCCGAGCCAAAGAACTTGGTGCCGGGCCCAAGGTCCTCGCAATCCAGATTGACTTTCAATTTAGGATCAAAATTGAAGAGCCACCCCGGGACCTTGCCGTCCCACTCGGGGAACCGGTCATACTTGAGTGGAATATTTAACCAAATTTCATGGCACGTCTGGATGAGCAGGGGACGGATGACCGACTCGAGCTTGTCGAAGCGCGTCGGGACCGTCGTGAGACTGATGACTACCCGCATATAAAACATACACTCGCGTATGTTTTATATGACAGCCTTTGATAAATTCAAAAATCAAAATTGGGAGTGCGACTTTCGGACCCATCCCAAAAAGTCTCCCCTCTGTGGTATATTTATAGAGTCCCGGCCTCACCCAGATATCGAATATGCACTCCGAAATTTCTCATGTATGTTTCCGTACGCTTCTCTGACAATTTTACATTCAAATAGAAATTACGAACAAATTCAAAAGATTGTCGGGTACGGAAACAACATCCGGTTCATAGTACTTCCCGAACCTTATGGTCGTATGGATTATGTCAAGGGTAATTTAAGTCCTGAATTCTGGGACCCATTTCTGGACTATGACCGGGTCCTCATGTTTTTCAACGACTCGGGGGTTCGACATAATTCTATTTTGAAATTCATGAATTATGATTTTATTGGAGCTCACTGGAACCATTTGCCGACCGGAGACCCGCGGGTCTTCCAGGGAAATGGAGGATTTTCACTCAGGAATCCTCGACTCATGAAAGAGATTAACGTTCGATGGCCCTGCCCCAACCCTGATATAGGCGAAGACGTGTGGTTCAACCATCACCTCGTACACGGAATACCAGGTTCGGTCCTTCCGACCAAGGAGACGTGTGCGGAATTTTCGACCGAGGGGAACGACATTGGTGGGACCATGGGATTCCATGATTCTGAGAGGTACACGCCGGGCGCTTGGCGCATGTACGAGGTGGCGGACGGCCCCGGACGCAAGCTCGTCGACGTCCGGAGTGCGGACGTTGACGGGCGCGACGTGACAACCCTGATCCGTCTAGGGATCGGACCGAACGGCCTACGGGTTTTCAAAGAGACGCATCTAGGACCAGGCCAGACCTTGACGATCCGGACAGACTCGGGTGAATTTTCATATGAAATTCAAGAAGGTCACTTGAGGGACAACATATATATCGTCTGACGGATCAGAGCCACGATCTCATCCTGGATATTCTTCAGGTACGTGTCACCCTTGGGGAGTTTCACAGCCTTTACGCGGGCTAGGAGTTTCTTGAAGTAGTCCTTGGCCTTGCGCGGATCGCGCATGAACCGCTTGTTCATCGTGATCCGACGCAGGCGACCGTACTTACCCATGTACGCCTCGGCCCACGAGTCGAGCAGTGGGACGATACCCTCATAGTAAGACTGGAGCGCCTTGTGCTGGGCGAACGAGTTGGTCATCAGGTGGAAGGAGTGAGCCTGTTCGCGCGAGTTCAAAAGCATACCTACATAGCGGTTAGCCGCCATCTTAGTAAGGGCGGACATTTTTGTCTCGGCCCTTACTAAGAATGGTCTTTACCGAGACCATCATGCCGTCCGGCAAGATCCTCTTCAAGGGTCTCGGAAAGTTGTCGTGTCAACTGGTCCTCAGGGACACGCGGCTGTTCTATCTGACCGAGAGCTCGTACCAAGCCAAGGACTACGGGAACCCCTGTGCGTACCGGGCAAAGAAGACGCTCCGCCTGTTCGACCTGACGCATGCGAACATCGAGAAGCTTCTGAAGAGCAAGTACCCTATAAAGCCCGAGACGCGAAACTTGCTCCGCATGGCCCTCGGGACGGGCATTACGATCGGGAATCAGGTCCGGGCTATCAAGGCTATTTTTGGTCCAAAGAACGCCAAGAGTATTTCTCCCAGAAAATTCAAAGAACGCGGACAGCGGCTGAGTTATACCGAACTCAACAAGAAAGTATTCGGAAACCTGTCGAGTGAATTCCTGGGTCCGGAAGGGTACGATGGTTATTACGCGCCGAAGAAGAAGTCGATCTTTCACGGTGGTACATTTCATTCTGAAATTATGTTGAATAACGCCTACCAGTGCGTCGAGCGCGCTTCAGGCCGCGCGCCGGTCGTGTCGAGCCGGAGCCTCAAATGGTCCATCCCGCGCCTGTTTGCCGATTTCTGCAAGGGCACGACGCGTCTGGTCCGACCGTACGGTGGAGGACTCACAATATTTTGCACCGGCGGTATGGGCGTCAAGCTGTACCTCGAGTCTCGGAAGCAGGCCCTGCCACCCAGGATCAGACGCACGGCCGACTACGACTTTACTTTTGCCGTACCGCGCCAGCTCACATCGGATAGACAGCTGGCCTCGTACGTTTTCAGCATGCGCAAGATCATGACGGCCCACCTCAACGCCTTTGTCCGGTGGCTGAACCGCGAGTATCAGGGCGCGAACGCCCGCCTCCAGGTGACGACCCATGCGCGCTCGAGCGTGAGCCGCCCGCGTATGCAGGTGCCTGGCACGAACCGCAAGGTGTACCAGGTCATCGCGTACAAGATCGCGACCGGTCGGAACGACGTGACCGATCTGGTCGACACGGCCCTGGCAGTCTACCCGGGCTCGTCGCGCGACATGCTCCACCTGCCGTTTTCGTACAAGCTCGGTATCCCGGTCCAGCGTCTGCGGTACCAGCTCAAGGACTCGCTGGCTCTCCTCTCCGGTTCGTTCATTCACAAGGGCATGATCGCTAAACGCAACCCCATCATAGGAAACGCCAAGGACAAAGGAATGAAGAACACGGAGCGCGCTGCGCGTCTTCTCCGGATTGTCGGCTCGCGCAAAACGTACTACAAGAACTTGGCACCCGTGGCCAGCAAGGCTCTCCCGCTCATAGAGAACGTCCTACGGCGTAACCTTCCGGCGGCGCGGCGGCACGCCCGCAATGTCAATACGGCTCTGAAAAAAATCAAGTAACTTATCAGGATGAAGCGAGTCGTCGTCGTTGCACTTTTGGTCGTGACGATCATCGCCATAGCGCTTCTTTGGCCCGTAAAGCGCGGGCCCAGGGGGTACACGGAACATCACGATCCGTGGGAAGAGCCACGCATCGTGAATTCCATAATTACAAAGGCTGATTGTGACGCGATAATCAAAACAGCCGATGAGAACTTTACTCCGAGCGAGCTCGTCGGTGTCGAAGGTGGGTCGGACGATTCGCGAACGAGCGAGACGGCTTGGATTTCAAAGAAGCACCCGACCGCCCAGAAGATCCTTCGGCGGGCCTGCGAACTCACGGGCCAATCGTTCGAGAATTGCGAGGACCTGCAAGTTGTCCGGTACAAGCCCGGAACGTACTACCGGCGCCACCACGATTCGTGTTGCGAGGACTCGCAGGCCTGTGTAGATTTCGAGAATCGCGGCGGTCAAAGAACGGCCACTCTCCTCGTGTACCTTAACGACGATTTCACGGATGGCGAGACCCATTTCCCCCATCACAAAGGCGGCCTAAAATTGAAGGCCCGGCCAGGCTCGGCGATATTTTTCAGACCGCTCGGGGCTGAATCGGCCAGGTGCCACCCCAAAGCTCTCCATGAGGGCCTCCCCATTTCGTCCGGGACAAAGTACGTCTGTAATGTCTGGATCCGCGAGGGAACTTTCAAATAAAATATGAACTTAGTATTAAATGTCGTCTGGTATGCCTATTTTCATGTTTCTGACCCCAGAGACTTTGATGGTTATGGGTATAGCTTGTCTGCTCGGTTTATGGGTGTACTTTGGCTGGATCAGACCCATCCAGAAGATTCGTGATCCGACAGTGAAGACCAAGTCGGGCCATGTGCTGATGTTATTCCTATTAGGTATTTGCCCGGTACTTGTGCCTATAGTCATGTCTGTTAGGGGTGCCCGCGGTAACGCCGGTGTGAACGCGGCTGCCGGTACAAGCATGAACGCCATGGGCCCTCAGCCCGTCGTGAATCAGGGGGCGGTTTCTCAAATGAACGCCGGTCCGCGCTAGGCGAAAAAACATGTTCTGTACGGCTTAGGGTTCGACCCGGCCACACTCAAATCACCCAAACAAACTCCCAGCCCCCACCCGACGTGCAAAAAAAACACGTCGTGTGCGAGCCACTTAAACACTCACAGCAACTACAAACCAACCCAAAAACAACCATGGCCTCCTTCGCTGATGCCGTCAACGCCCTCGTCGCTGAGCGCGACCGCCAGTTCGTTCTGCGCATCGCGACCGAGTACAACCTGAACGTCGAGGAGCTTCAGAAGAAGTACCTCGAGACGGCCGAGATGGCCATCAAGGTCCCGCGCAAGTACAAGAAGCGCGAGCCCACCTCGGTCACGGTGGTGACCGAGCCCAAGGCTCCCAAGGAGCCCAAGGCTCCCAAGGCCAAGGTTGAGAAGCAGAAGTGCACGGCTTGCACCTCCAAGAAGGAGCCCTGCAAGTTCAGCGCCATCAAGGGTGAGGTGTTCTGCAAGCGCCACCTCAAGCAGTCCGTGGGCGAGTCCGAGACCCCCAAGGAGCCCAAGGCGCCGAAGGCTCCCAAGGCGCCCAAGAAGGCCGAGCAGCCGGTCCACACGCACGACCTGACCGAGGGCGTCGTCAACGACTGTGACCTGTGCCAGTCGCACGGCAACCCTCTGGTCGAGGCCGATGGGTTTGAGCTGGCCGCGCCGCACTGCGGGCCGGTCAAGCAGCTCACCACCGAGCAGCGTCTCGCCGCCATCCTGAACTCCGGTGACACTGACGAGGAGGTGGACGAGGCCGAGTCGGACGAGGAGGTGCGCGTGCCCTACGCTTGCCACGAGGAGTCCGACGACGATGGCGCCCTCTCTGAGGAGGCGTTCGAGGAGGAGGACGACTAGACGGAGCGCCACAAGGCGAGCATGCGGGCCTTCTCTGCGCGGAGATATGCAAAATCTGTGCGGTGTAATTTGAAAAAGGTTACCAACCAAAGAGTTATAAGCAGCGTCCATACGAATAGGTTCTCCTCCCTCTGCGTCTTGAACTTGTAGACCGGTCCCACAATTTTACCAAAAAATGTTTCGTCGTCACAATCCTTCCCGGTCAAAAGCTTCTCCATTTCCGTCAGGGCACAGACTGACTGATTTGTGAGCCAGTGGGCCATGATAAATGGCACTATCAGAAAATGCATAGAGAGCATATAAGGCGTTCCGCAAAATGGCGTGACGATTATAAATACGACTAGTAAAAAATGAATCACCTTTATGAAATTCGCTAACATCTAATGTAGGCGGCCAAAAAAAAGTGTCCTGAGCGGGGTAGGGGTGGCATGGCGGTAGACTATGTATCCATAAAAACAATGTACAAGCGCCCTATCCCTCGCGCCCGCGGCTTCGCTCCCCGGCAGTTCGTTTCCGAGGCCCAACCGGGTGGTGGCGTGCGCTCCCAGTGGGTCGTGCAGACGTCTCGTGCCCTTGTGCCCTCGGGAACGCCAGGTGTGGTCGGTGAACTCATAGACAAGATGCGCAACCCGCACTCGGCGTGCTTTCTCAAACAGTATGAGTGGACGCCTCCACAAGAGTACGAGTTTATTGCGGAGCGCATGAGCGAGGCCGAGCGAGGCCCGTGGCTCCAGAAGTGCCGTGCGTGGTTCGATGCGCGCCCCAAACCGATTGTGCCGCCGCCGCCACTCGCCTCGAGCATCGACCATCAGCTCATAGCCGCGATGTACGACATGGGGCGGTGCGTCACAAGACCACCCATCGCCAAGCGCGTCAAGGTGTACCGCGAGGCTGGGTGCACCGAGGAGTACATCGCCCGGGTGATAGCCCGCGATGCCCGTTTAGAAGCGACGTCCGACGAGCGTCAGAAGGCCCTGGACCTCATCTTCGCCAAGTGGCCCTCGGCGAGCAAGACCGTCAAGGCGGCGAAGGCCAAGGCCAAGCCGAAGGTCATCAAGGCAGTTAAGAAAAAGCTGTGATTTTATAACAATGAGTAAACTCCGCTGGGCGGACATGACCGACGACGATCCTGAACCCGAGCCTGAACCAGTGCCTAGTGTTAATGTAACGAAACACGGAGTCAAAGTATCCTACGTCCCCCCACACCTGCGCCCGTCAGATAAAACCAAAACTCCAGTAAATGATAAGAAATGAGCCAGTGCGGCGTGTGCTGTGAGCCGTTCAACAAATCGTCCAGAATCGAAGTGGAGTGTCGATATTGCGAGTTCAGACCGTGCAGTACATGCGCTGAGCGCTACCTCGTCGAAACCACCGAGGATGCTCACTGCATGAACTGTCGTAAAGGGTGGTCGAGAGAGATCCTTGTCGATAATTTTAGTCAGAAATTTGTAGCTCGGACGTACAAGTCGCGCCGTGAGGAGCTGCTTCTCGAGCGCGAGCGCAGCCTCATGCCTGCTACCCAGGCCTACGTCGAGATCGAAAAGGAGATTCGCCGGTTGAATACCAAAATCGTCGAAGGCAAACTCTTGGCCGAAGAGGCCCAGAAGGCGTGGACCGCCATTAATGCCCGACCCCTTGCGATCTTTGCAGTCGAACATAATTTAACTACTGAATTTGAGGCGTCAATTCTGAGACACAAGCTGGGCGAGGATCAGCGCAAGATTGTCAACTCGTACATGATAGACATCCAGCATCTCGAGTGGACCCGGGACCGGTACATTTTCCGCCTACACGGAGGCCAGGTCGAGCTCGAGAAGCGCCAGTTCGTCCGGGCCTGTCCGGCGGCCGATTGCCGCGGTTTCCTCAGCACGGCGTGGAAGTGCGGCATGTGCGAAAATTGGGCCTGTCCCGAATGTCACGAGGTGAAGGGTCTCACCAAGGAGGCGCCGCACACGTGCGACCCGAACAATGTCGAGACGGCCAAGCTGCTCGCGAAGGATTCGCGCAACTGCCCCAAGTGCGCCTCGGCTATTTTCAAGATTGATGGCTGCGATCAGATGTATTGCACTCAGTGTCACACGGCGTTCAGTTGGCGGACAGGCCGGATCGAGACCGGGACGATCCACAACCCGCACTACTACGAGTACCAGCGAGCCCATGGAGGCCTCGCGCGAAACCCGGGTGACGTGCCGTGCGGCGGCTTCCCGGATTGGGCGCACGTCTCGAGGATTCCCCAGAACCTGGACCGGATCACGTGGTCTCGTATAGCATCGGCCCATAGATCCTACGGCCATTGTCAATGGGCCATGGTTCCCAGATATACCATCAATCAAAACGGGGACAACCGCGATCTCCGGATCAAGTTGATGATCGGTGATTTTTCAGAAAATGAATTTAAGAAGAAAATTCAGCAGCGCGAGAAGGCTCGGCAGCGCAAGACGGATATTCGTCAGGTGCTCGAGATGTATCAGGCGGTCCTGAATGATGTGTTCCAGGCTTTTGTCGCGAGCAAAAATACGGCCGATCTCCTCGCGTCCCTGTGGGAGCTCAGGAATCACGTGAATTCGACGCTCAAGAGCGTGTCAAAACGTTACACGAACTGTGCGACTCCAACTATAACCGAGGGTTTTGAGCTGATCTGAACCACTCGACGGCCGACTTGAGGCCAACCTCGAGAGATACCTGGGGTGGCGGAAAGTCGCCCGGTCCCGGTACGGCCGTTTTACGCATCTGCCCGTCGGCGCCGGGCACAAATTCAATATCGACACCGGTCGCTTCGGCAATCACCTTGGCGACGTGACCGATCGTATACTCCTCTTCCGCGCAACACACGATCATGGGTGGCGGGTCCTCCGGGGATTCGGCGGCCCACGCGATGATACGCGCAAGGTCGCTCGAATGAATGAACTGCCTCTTTGCGACCCCGGTTCCGCGGACCTGGAGACGCTCACCGTTTTTCTTTGCGATATGCGCCTTGTGGATGAGGGCCGGGACGACGTGACCATCCTCGAGCGAGAAGTTGTCGTGCGGCCCGTAAACATTCGTCGGCACGAGGCACGTGACGCGCGTCCCGGTCGTTTCGTTGATGATACGCGCGTGAACCTCGGAGACGCGCTTGGCGTAGGCGTAGCCTTCGTTTGAAAAATGGGGTGGCCCTTTATGAAGCGCCTCGGGCGTCAGAGCCTCGACGAGTCCATCTGGAAAGATGCACGTTGACAGCATCGTCACGACGCGCCGGGTGCCGCTCTTTGCCGCCTCACTCAGGACGTTCGTATTCATTCGTACATTATCCTCGAACATTTCAAGGCGTTTATTCATGTTCTTAAACAGCCCCCCGACGTTCGCAGCCAGGTGCACCACGACGTCCGGACGCTCTTTAAACATATCTTTAACATTATCAATTTCGGTCAACGATCCGTACGTGGTCGAATCGATGTAGGTCCAGTCCGGGCGAATTTCACGCAGGGCCGAACCGACAAGGCCTGAACCTCCAGTCACAATCACGCGCATTTACTTAAACAATCTGCTTTATTTTAAGTAATGGCGTTGGTCTTCACACCTTCCGATGGGCTCGGCAACATTTTGTTCCAACATCACGCTGCGTACTCATTCGCCCGCGAGCACAATCTCGAATTGTGCGCTCCAGGATATTACTATGACATTCGTCCAAAATTCGCCGAGTACTCGAAGCTATTTCGGCACGTGAAAATTCTAGGCCAACCCGAAGAGTTCGAGCCGACCCCGGAGTACATGAGCGATCCTCAGATGTGGCGCATTCGGAACGCGTTGCGTCATGGGGCGGCACCGAACGCCGTTTACGTCGAGCCCATGCCAGCCTACTCGCCCATTCCGGACGGCGCCAGAGTTTTGTCAGGATATTTCCAGTCGTGGAAATATTTTGACAAATTTAGGATTGAAATTAGAGACCTGCTAAGGTCAAACGAAAAGGAATTATGGGAGAGTCAGAAGGAGCGGTACAAGGGTGGCGTATGTGTACACGTGCGTTGGGGAGGCGATGGCCTCGACCCGAAACTGAAGGATATCCTACCACCTGCACCCGTCGAGTACTATACAAAGGCGGTCGAGATGTTCCCCGGGTCCAAGTTTCTCGTTTTCTGCGAGGATCCGAGTCTCGTAAAGGATTGGGACTTGTGGAAGGGTAAGGACGTCGAGATCATCAACGAGCCGAGCCCACTCGCAACCCTATTTCTCATGTCGTGCTGCGAACACTTCATCATCCCCAACTCGACCCTTTCCCTCGGCGCTTATTACATCCGGGACAACGACGGCGCTAAACTGGTCGCGCCCAAGAATTGGTTCGGGTCCAAGGTGACTCGCTATTCACTCACTGATATCGTCGGGGACGCGACCATCATTTAACGTGAAAAGTACGCGTCGCCCCAGCCATGCTGAGTCATGTTGATATCCTTCATTTTGAATCCATGGGCGTCTAGAAAATTCATGACGTCCGACAGGAGCCCGCACTTGGCGTAGAGTTCCTTCGTATTCACCTCCAGGTACATGTGATTGAAATTTTTCAGGATATCGACCATGCCATTGAGGGCGTGGAGTTCGGCGCCTTGGATATCCATGATGAGGAAATCATAGTTGGCCGGATCTAGGCCGTTCGCCTCCATGAACTTGGGGAGCGTCGTGGTCCGGAGTTTCACTCGGTGAGACTCGAGACACGTGGGGTGTTCCACGAGGTGCTCCTTGAGTTCCAGGAACGAACTCGACATGCCGTCATTATTCGTCACGATGAAATCGACATCCTCCTCATTGTCCGAAATGAGCGCATTATAGATCTGTACCGGGAGTGGCGAGTTTTTCACGAGGTTATAAATCGCCGGATTGCCCTCGATCCAAACAACCTTCGAATCGTCGCATCCTCCACGTGCATAGATGGGGCGCTCTTCGCAATAATGCGCCCCGACATGAATGATACCCTTTGACCGGATGTTCCACTTCTCAAACAGATCGGGGATCAGCATTTACTAGTAATCTTAGGGAAACTTTAACTGTAAAGACTGGTGATGAGGCGCAGCTCGCCCTGCTTGATGCTTTCCGGGACCTCGTGCTGAAGCTGACGTGGATGAGTCCTACACGTGTAGATCGGATCGCCAGTGTAAAGGCGCGGAGGCATTCCGGTCTCTAGGAAAAGACGGTGATACCACTCGGTGTCGACCCACCACTTGAGGCGTGGATCCATCTTGACGTGTCTTAATTTTGATCTAAAAATAATAGAGTTGGGACCGCCAATGGTGTTCCGCATGGGGTTGGAGCCGGGCCAAGATGGGACGAAGATGGTCCCGGCCGGAGAATCGTTCTTGGGGACCATGCACCAATCGCATTCTTGATTTTGTTCGAAAAAATCAACAATTCTAGAGACGGCCGACGGATCATGGAACCAGTCATCCATCGTAAAGTACTGGATGAGGTCACCGGTCGCGTGTTCTAGGGCGTTGTTCCAGTTGGCGGCCGGATTGCCGTAGTTCTCCGTGTAACGAACATATACAACGTCGACCCCATTAGGGTCTATAGACTTTACGACATTCTCGATTTCGTCATTTTTGCTATGGTCCGAAATGACGCATTGGAGAGGGCGGTACGTCAGCTTGGTTATTTTCTCTAGATTTTCTTTTATAAATTGAGAACCGACACCGTAACACTCCCACGTCGTAATGAGGATCGAGTAACCGGGCTTGGGCCATCCGAGATTTTTGAGCTTTTGACCGGACAGGTTATAGTCCGACTCGTGTCCTGGTCCGCCCGTGAGAAGTTCGTACTCGAGGTCCCGGCCTAGTTCTTTCGCGGCGTCCTGCGCCACCTGTAGATTACTCATCTCTTTACCGGTGATATTGAACTTGCCGGTGACTCCCTTTCTAATTATAAAAAGGATTGCCGCGACCGCATCGCCCGCGTCAATGTAAAGACGGCGGCCGTCGTAGATCGTCATCTTTTCCCCGGCCTCGATCATACGACGGCACACCTGTGGGAACTTGCGCGGGTCCGGCTCGGGGCACCGGACGTTCACGAATCGGCACGCCGTCACTGGGAGGCCCGAGGCTAGGCACATCTTCTCGGACACCGCCTTGGTCGCTGCATAGACGGTAGTTGGGTTCATGGGCGCCTCTTCATCGCGCGGCTCGGCGCCAGGGCCGAAGATGTCGTTAGACGAGACGTACACGAAATTCTTGAGATTCTTCTGCCTTTTGGCGAATTCCAGTAGATGGTAGGTGCCTAGGACGTTATCATCCAGACACTCTGGGAGGGTCCCATATCGGTTGGCCGCCGCATGTATGATATAGTCAACCTGAAAGTCGTGCGCGTCCAGAGACTTGGCGAGGTCAAACTCAGCCCTGGGCGGCGCGATCACGTTCCAGTCGGTCTCGCGTCGGATTACATCGACGATGACACGACCAAAATATCCGCTAGCTCCGGTTACGAGGACGGCACCGGGCATTTATGTTAGTGTCCTGTATTTTCTTATATGGATACAAACTCATCGAGTGGATTGTTCCGGATCTTGATAATTTTACTCTTAATTTCATCAATCAGATTCCATGCGAGTATGAGGAAGACCACGGGCTGGTCTGGCGGGATGGTCTCGATATAGCTACTGGCGACGACCGACGCGTTCATGCCCGGTGTGAACTTGCCTATTTTCATGGGGTTGTCGTCAACTATGACCTCCGGTCGCACCTTGAGAAAGTTGAGTACCGTGTTCCCCTTGGCAGCGGCGCCATACGCGATGACGCGCTTACCGCTCAGGGCCTTCTGTAGACGATCAGCCTTGGCGACGCAATTCGCGGCCCATTCTGTGTATTTGGGGATGGAGTACAGCCCAAGGGCACGCTCGGTATCGAACAGGGTCGGCTCCTCGATCGAAGCCTTGTGCGAAATTACGAATACATACGTAGTGCCATGAATGTTCGTCTTGAAAATATTATTGAGGTGAAGGCCGGCGCGCTTCACAAGCGCCCTCATCGAGTTGCAGTTGAAAAAGCTGATGTGCTCGTGGTAAATTGTATCAAACTCATTATTGATTACCATGTTAGCCTGGCTCGTCTGAATGAATATCTTCGAATCATCATGAGTTATCTTCTTGCAAGTTTCGAGAAACGCTAGGGGGTCCGGTGAGTGGCCGAATACGTTGGCGGCCGTCACAACGTCAAACTTGACGTCGGGTTTGTAGTTTTCGCCAAAATATCCAACGTGAATATCGTGGTTGACCGAGCTCAGCGCCGCGAGATTCTCGGCCGGATCGACACCGAACGTTTCGAAACCCAGCGCTTTGAATGCGTTCAACTGTGAACCATCATTGCAGCCAATATCGAGCACGTTCTTGGCGTCCGGTACGCACTTCTGAACGTACCCTGCGAACCACTCGAGATATTGACGGTAGTGATCGCTCGTACCACTGACCCAAATGTAACTTTTAAACATCTCATCCGGGTTCACGAAATGAACCAATTGAAGATGATAGCACGCGTGACACAAATTGACCCCGAGAGGATACATATTCTCCGGGTCATCTGGTGAGGTCTTGTAACTGTTTGCGAGTGGCTGTAGACCTAAATCTAGGCACGGGTGTATATCACCGGATCCACATGCTACACAACAGTTCATTATATAATTTAATGGGAATAACTTTAAGTTCTGTACCAGTCGCGGTGGAGACTGTACCATTCGAAAGTCTTCTGGAGGCACGCGTCAAAGTCTGGGTCCTCGGACCAACCTAGTTTTTGAATTTCGGAGCTGTCAATGCAGTACCGGCAGTCGTTGAATTGTCGGTCCTTGACTCCCATCTTGAGATCATCCGGTTCGAGGTGGGGTGCAGACAGACCAGCTATCTTATAGAAAATATCCAAAACTGAATATTCGTGAGAACTGCCGATGTTGTATATTTTCTTAATTTCACCCTTAAATATGATCCGATCGATTGCTCGTGACACGTCATCGACATAAATGAAACTGCGTTTCGCCGATCCGTCCCCATGAATTTGACACTTTTCGCCATTCAAAAGACGCGTCAGAAATAATGGCACCACCTTCTCAGGATACTGCTTCGGACCAAACACGTTGTTACCCCGGGTGATGATCCACGGGAGGTCATAAGAGTGACCATAGGCCTGCACGTATAGTTCGGCTGCTGCTTTACTAGCCGAATAAGGATTGCTCGGATTGAGATGGGCCGACTCGCTCGATATGTCTTGAGGGGCCACCTCGCCATAAACCTCGTCAGTACTAATGTGAATGAATTTCTGAATCTTTCCGTACGCCCGGAGAGCCTCGAGGAGCGTATGCGTCCCGAGCACGTTGTCGCGCGTGAAATCAAAAGACCGAATGAA
>Ga0315268_10000488_pt1 | contig 46703 bp, 43 predicted proteins | sample C1_top_MG_FD_204535 | JGI IMG/M metagenome (GOLD analysis project Ga0315268, IMG submission 204535) | Sediment microbial communities from Yellowstone Lake, YNP, Wyoming, USA - C1_top | ecosystem: Environmental > Aquatic > Freshwater > Lake > Sediment | place: USA: Wyoming | collected 2017-08-01 | reverse complement strand
TCGCTAAACCCTTCATGGCCAAATATTTCGTTACCGCTGATGTGAGTGTCGTCTTACCATGGTCTATATGACCTATCGTCCCTACATTTACATGAGGCTTCACTCTCTCAAATTTAGCCTTCGCCATTATAACCTCCCTCTTTTAGTTATTAGTTATTAGTGCGTAGTCTCAAAACTGACAACTCTCACGAACAACAATTCAATATCTTCCTGGAGCCCATGACCGGGATTGAACCGGTGACCTCATCCTTACCAAGGATGTGCTCTACCGACTGAGCTACATGGGCGGTAACCATAATTAAAAGTGAACTGTCCAAAGTTTTAAATCCACTTTTCTATTTTTTAATTTTTAACTAAACCTCTTAATTCCTAACTGCAAGTTTTGTAGAACAAAATTTGCTATGGAGCGGGAAACGGGATTCGAACCCGCGACCCTCAGCTTGGAAGGCTGACGCTCTACCACTGAGCTACTCCCGCATATTCAAAAGTTGAAAGTATAAAGTTATGAGTTGAAAGTTTTAAATTCCTTTTCACTTTCTTGTAACTTTTAACCTTCAACCCTTAACCTCAATTTTTGATTACAGATTTACAAACTTTGCAAATGGAGAGGGGAGGATTCGAACCTCCGAAGGCTGTGCCGGCAGATTTACAGTCTGCTCCCTTTGGCCGCTCGGGAACCTCTCCTCCACGATTCACAGATATGGAGCCACCGAAGGGAATCGAACCCCCGACCCGCTGATTACAAATCAGCTGCTCTGCCTGCTGAGCTACGGTGGCTTCATAGTGCTTATAAGAATTATTGGCAAAAAAAGGCAACAAAAATCCTTCTAAAATTAATCTTGTAATTTAGCAAATGATATTATAATATGGTCAATTTTGAAAATTCAAGAATAACCTCTTTTATTTCTATTTCTCTCATGAAAATGAATTCCTGTGAAATCTTTGACGCAAAATCTCAAAAGCCAGTATTCCTACCGCTACGGATACATTTAGGGAGTTTATTTTTCCTTTCATGGGTAGGCTAACTACGATGTCGCAGCTTTCCTTCACCGTCCTCCTAAGACCTTTCCCTTCAGAACCTATCACAAGGGCCAAAGGCACTTTAAAGTTTACATTCCACGCCAACATTTCTCCAGTTGCCTCGGCTCCAACTACTTTTATGCCCCTTTCTTTCATCTCTTTAATTGCATGCTTTATGTTTGCTACTCTGGAAACTGGCACATATTCCACAGCACCAGCAGAGGACTTTGATACCTCAGAACTGAGAGCAGCAGACCTGTGCGATTGGATAACTATACCGTGTATACCTACAGCATCTGCTACCCTTAATATGGCACCGAAATTTCTTGGATCCTCTATGCAGTCAAGTATTATGAACAAAGAGGGCTCATTCTTCCTTGAAGGAATTTCAAATAATTCCTCCAGGCTGATATAAGGCTTTGGCATAACTTCTGCTGCTACTCCCTGGTGGCCTTTTGGGAAACGGGCATGAAAAAAACTTATGTCAGTTCTTGTTATTAGTATTTTTTTCTCTTCAGCCTCTTTCTCAATCTCACGGATTTTAAGAGAATCTTTTTTACTGGGGGACAGAAAAATTGCTTTTATATCTCTGCCTGCCTTTATTGCCTCAATAACAGGGTTCAGGCCATAAATCCATTCCCTATCCGACCTTAACCTTCCAGTCTGTTCTGCCTTCCTTATCTTCAAGAATAATCCTTTTTGTTTCGAGCTCTTTTCTAATTCTATCTGCCACTTCCCATTCTTTTTTTTGCCTCGCATTCTGACGTTCTTTAATCTTTTCAAGGATCTCATTTTCAGAAAGACCAACCTTCTTAGTAAGCATTAATGAGTGATGCCACTCTTCAGGGGCTCTGCTGAAGATATTTAGAACCCTCCCTATTTCTAAAAGGATGTCTTCTGACTTTTTTAAAAGCTCCCTGGCCTTTGGACCTGATGGTTTACTGTCAAGAAACCTGTTCACATCTCTAATAAATTCAAAGATATGTCCAAGTGCAAGGGCAGTATTAAAATCATCATCCATTGCCTCTTCAAACTTCCCTCTGAATTGAGATATTTTCTCCTCAAAAGTCTTTTCAGCATCTAAAGATCCTCTCTGCCCCCCATCTTTTTCGAGAAAGTCAGTAATCCTGAGAATTGTCGAATAGTAACGATCTAAAGAACTCTCTGCCTCACGTAGTTGTTCGTCTGAGAATTCTATCGGACTCCTGTAGTGTGTTGACAGGAGGAAAAGCCTTATTACTTCTGAATCAAATCTATCGAGGATTTCCTTGACTGTAAAGAAATTGCCAAGAGACTTTGACATCTTCTCTTTATCAATAGTAATGAATCCATTATGGACCCAGTACCTTGCAAAGGGTTTACCTGTAAAAGATTCTGACTGTGCAATCTCATTTTCATGATGGGGAAAGATTAAATCTGCACCGCCACCATGGATATCGAAACACTCGCCGAGGTGTTTTACTGCCATGGCAGTACATTCGATATGCCATCCTGGTCTCCCGCCTCCCCATGGACTGTCCCACGAAGGCTCACCTTCTTTTGACCTTTTCCACAAAGCAAAATCCATTGGGTTTCTCTTTCTTTCGTCTACCTCAACTCTCGCCCCTGCAATCATTTCCTCTCTGTCCCTCTTGGACAACTTACCATATTCAGAAAACTTGTCAACCTCGAAATAAACGCTGCCTTCAATCTCATATGCATAGCCCTCACCAATAAGTCCTTTTATGATTTCTATCATCTCTTTGATATGCTCTGTTGCCTTTGGCTCAACGTCTGCTTTTCCAACTCCAAGGGCATCCATATCTCTGTAATACTCCTCTGTATATTTGCTCGCAATTTTATCCCATGAGGTGTTTTCCTGTCTCGCCTTGTTAATTATCTTGTCATCTATATCTGTAAAGTTCTTTACAAATGTAACGTCATAACCCTTATATATTAAGTATCGCTTTATGACATCAAATACAATTGCACTCCTTGCATGCCCAATATGGCAGAAATCATAGACTGTTACCCCACACGCATACATCTTTATCTTACCAGGACTCAATGGTATAAACTCTTCCTTTCTGCCAGTAAGGGTGTTATAAATCCTCATCTTCCCTCCTTTTTCCCTTAGTTTTTCTATGGCATCCATTCTTTTTGTAAGGAACTCTACTTGAGATTCTAACCCTCTTATTTTCTCTAAAATGGGGTCAGGAAAATAGTCCATAACCTCTATCAATCCTTCTTCAGTAGTCATCCTGATAATTTTTTTCTTTGTTATTCTACCAGGGACACCAACGCAGACCGAATTATCTGGAACAGATTTGAGTATTACAGAATTTGCCCCGATAACTACGTTATTGCCTATTCTAATTGAACCAAGTATCTTTGATCCTGCACCTACAATAACATTATTACCGAGTGTAGGATGCCTTTTACCCTTCTCTTTCCCTGTACCTCCAAGAGTAACACCCTGATATAAAAGGCAGTCTTCTCCTATTTCCGCTGTCTCACCGATAACTACTCCCATGCCATGGTCTATAAAAAAGCCGGGACCAATCCGTGCTGCAGGATGAATTTCGATGCCCGTTAAAAACCTCACTATATGTGACATAATTCTTGGTACCACAGGTATGCCCTTTTTCCGTAGGAAGTGGTTTATCCTGTGGAAAAAGATTGCATGAAAACCAGGATAGGCAAAGATAACCTCAAGGCTGTTTCTCGCAGCAGGATCTCTCTCAAAGACAGCCTTAAAATCTCTTTTCACGCTACTTAAGAAACCCATGTGTAAAAATTATACAACAATTCTATGCTACCGCACCTTTTTTAAGAACTGTTCCGATAATATTGAGGTAAGGGTTTATATGATATCATATGTTCATAATGAACCCTCTCAAGACAGAGCATTATGCCCTGAAGAAAATGATTGCCGACTATATGGAAAATGGCTTTCTCGAAAACATTATTGATATGTTCAAACATGATTTAAGCCTTTATGCATTAGTTGGAGAGCTAATGAAAGACGAAAGGCTTATGGTGAGAATCGGTATTTCAGCGCTCCTCGAAACACTAAAAAAAGAGGAGCCAGAAAATATATCAAGGGTCATCCCCTCCATCCTTCCTCTCTTGAAGGACCCAAACCCCGTTCTCAGAAGTGATAGTGCCTATTTCCTTGGAATAATCGGGGACAAAGATGCTCTTCCATTTCTTACAGAAGCAACAAACGATGAAGATGAAAATGTAAGGATTTTTGCAAAAGAAGCTATTGAGGAAATCGAATCAGGTTCAAACGCAGAAAAGGAAACCTAAAATTGACCTCTCCTTAAGTTTCTAACGGCTATTTGCAGGAATATCGGTAGAAACAGGTTTTTAAATATGAATTCATAAAAAAAGAGGCCCATCAGAATCATGGTGGGCAGTCGCAGAATCGAACTGCGGACACGAGGCTTTTCAGGCCTCTGCTCTACCGACTGAGCTAACTGCCCATGAATTTAAAACTTTACAATTTTAACTTCTTTACTGTCAAGCTCGTGTATGCAGGGTTTGTGTAGTTTCTTGAGTTTATAAAGACTAAGGGATAAACTATTCTGTAAGATAAGCACTATGAATCTGACAACCTTCAAAAGCTTAATAAATATGTATCTCCCTGCATTCTTATCCGGACTCCTTCTCGCATTATGTTATCCTACCATAGACATTTTCCCTATTGCATGGGTAGCACTTGTTCCCTTTCTCTTATCTCTCTATGACAAAAAACCAAAAGAGGCATTCCAAGCAGGCATTTTTTTTGGCATCCCTTATTTTTTTGGAACTCAGTATTGGATATATTATTCAATAAACCATTATGGTAGTGTACCGTTTATCGTAAGCATTGCCATTGTTCTTATACTCTGTCTTTACCTCAGCCTTTACACAGGCCTTTTTGCTTTGCTATTTTCAATAAACATCAAGACTCCTCGCTTTCCAGCTCTCTTTTTTGCACCCTTTTTATGGGTAGCTCTTGAGTTTCTACGTTCCTATTTATTTACTGGGTTTCCCTGGTCGAGTATAGGATACACGCAGTATAAATTTCTTAGTATTATCCAGATCGCAGACATAACGGGTATTTATGGTGTATCCTTTCTTGTAGTAGCAGTCAACGATTCTATCGCAGAGGTATTGCTTATGAGGAGACGCCTCAGAGAAATGCCTCTTTTCCCGTTGTCAAAGACCGTATTTGGATTATCTTTTCTCCTTCTGTTGATCTTTACAAGTTTAATATATGGACAGTGGAGGCTTTCACAACAAAGACCTGGTAAACTTTTGCGAGCAAGCGTCATACAAGGCAACATCGAACAGGATAAAAAGTGGGAACCTACTTACCAAGATGCGGTGCTGGAAATATACAATAATCTTTCTCTTAAAGCGGCTTTCTCTCCTCCTTCTTTAGTTATTTGGCCAGAGACAGCGGTGCCATTCCTTTTTGGCCATGATAAAGAATATACAAAGAAACTTTATGATTTCCAGAATAAGCTCAATTCCTATCTTCTCTTTGGGAGTGTTCTTTTAAAAGAAAACGGGAAGGAGAAGAACCTCCTTTCAAACAGTGCGGTACTGCTCGATAAAACTGGAAAGGTCTCTTATACTTATGATAAAATACATTTAGTTCCATTTGGTGAATACGTTCCCCTTAAAAAAATCTTTTTCTTCTTAGACAAGCTTGTTGTAGGTATTGGAGACTATATTCCAGGTAACCGTTATTTCATAGCTGAGACGCCTTCTGGAAGGTTCGCTACGCTCATATGTTATGAGGTAATATTCCCTGGACTTGTTAGAAAATTTTATTTAAATGGTGGGGATTTTATTGTTAATATTACCAATGATGCCTGGTTTGGAAAGACAACGGGCCCTTACCAGCATTTCAGCATTGCTGTTTTCCGCGCCATTGAGAACAGAAAGCCCTTGATAAGAGCGGCTAATACGGGGATATCAGGTTTTATAGATAGTAACGGAAGGATTATAGCAAAAACTAATCTATTTCAACAGACAATATTAACAGAAGATATAAAGACTGATGTTACAAAAAGTTTTTATACAAAGTATGGTGATCTTTTTTCATATCTCTGTATAGTTTTTTCTATACTATTATTGGCAGATATATTTGGAAAGATGAGAAGGATATTCTAAGGAGGGAATATATGCTGATACAGGAAGAATTAAAAGAAGAACTTTTAGTCCTAAGGGGCAAGATTGAATCCCTAAGAGGTTATCTTTGATTTACCTAAGTTAAAAGAAGAGATTGATAGTATTAAAAAAGACCTGACTACAAAGAAAGTTTGGTCATCTCCTCAAAAAACCAAGGAACTGCAAAAAAGAAAGTCAAGACTTGAGGATATCGTATCTAATTTTGAGTCGCTCTCTGACAAGCTTTATTATTTAGAAGAGTCAATAAGGATACTGGATGAAGAAGGTGGAGATCTCTTTCTGGAAGATCTTCGACAGGGTATCAAGGATCTAAAAGAAAATATAGAATCAATAGAGATACAAAATCTTCTGTCGGGAGAACTCGATAAAAATAACGCTATCCTTACTATCCACCCGGGTGCTGGTGGAACAGAGAGTCAGGATTGGGCACAGATGCTTATGAGAATGTACCTAAGGTGGGCAGAGAGGCACAAGTTTAGTGCCCATGTTGTTGATCTACAAATTGGTGAAGAGGCAGGAATAAAAAGTGCTACGATTACCATAGCGGGTCCATATACTTATGGGTATCTGAAGGCAGAGGTAGGCGTCCATAGACTTATTAGAATTTCTCCCTTTGATGCAAATAAAAGGAGACATACTTCCTTTGTAGCGATATTGGTATATCCTGAGGTTGGAGACGAAATTGAAATAGAGTTAAAAGAAGATGATATAAGGATGGAGACTTTTAGGGCTTCTGGTGCAGGAGGGCAACATGTAAATAAGACTTCCTCTGCTGTAAGGCTTACCCATATTCCAACCGGTATTGTGGTTAGTTGTCAGAATGAACGCTCACAACATAAAAACAGAGCTATTGCTATGAAGATACTGAAGGCGCGCCTTTATGATTTGAAGCAGAAAGAACAGGAAAAAAAATTGGAGACTCTTGTAGGGAACAAGAAAGGCATTGCATGGGGTAATCAGATAAGGTCTTATACCTTACAGCCCTATAGGGTAGTGAAGGATCATAGGACTGGTATTGAAGTAGGCAATGTTGATGCAGTGCTTGATGGTTATATAGATGAGTTCATAAAAGCCTATCTTTTGGAAAAAGATAGGAAAAGAGTTTAACTACTACTTATCTTTTTATAAGTAGTAGTTAAGTAATTGTAGTAGTAGGTGTTTGTAAGTTTAAAAGTATGTTTTATATAGTATGAAAGAGGTTCTTTTGTGTTTAAAAGAAAGTTATTAAAGGCTATTTGTTTTCCAACATTTCATGTAGATAATTATAAAACACTGTATTAAACAAAATAATAACAGATTTTCTTGTCTTGCCTGTTAACATTAGTTATAATTGTATACCACCCCCCGGATTTATTAACACATGTTAGTAAATTGTTAGCAAAAATTTTGGCTACAGCTGGCTAAAGATGGACATAGAAGATATTTGGAAAAAAAGTCTGTTAAGAATAGAGGAAAAAGTAGGTAGTAATGCAACAGAACTATGGTTTAAACCCATCAAACTCCTTCAGCTAAAAGAACAACAGGCTACTATAGACATTCCTAACAGGTTCTTTAAGGACTGGATAGAGGATAACTACCCAGACTTAATTGCTGAGTCTATAGGAGTTGTTTTAGGAATCCCGGTAAATATTCATTACAGAACAGAAGAAAAGATCGATCCTCTTGTTAAAAAAATGGATATAAAGTTAGAAAGTCGAAGGAAGAGTTTAGCAAGTAGAGGAATATATCTCAATCCCAAATATACCTTCAAAAACTTTGTGGTTGGGCCGAGTAACCATTTTGCACAAGCAGCAGCAAAAGCTGTTTCTGAGGCGCCTGGTAGGACATATAATCCACTTTTTATCTATGGTGGCGTAGGGCTTGGAAAGACGCATCTAATAAATGCTATCGGCAATGCTGCAATTGATAGTAACCCTAACCTTGGTGTCATTTACGTATCCTCAGAACAATTTACTAATGAAGTAGTATCTGCATTGAGACATGATAGAATGGGGGAGTTTAAAGAAAGATACAGAAATTTAGACGTTCTCCTCCTTGATGACATACAGTTCATAGCGAACAAGACAGCAACGCAAGAAGAGTTTTTTTACACCTTCAATGCCCTTTATGAACGGCAAAAACAGATAGTAGTATCCAGTGACAGGCCACCGAAAGAGATTACAGCTGTTACAGACAGGCTTAGATCAAGATTCACCATGGGACTCATTGCTGATATACAACCTCCTGAAGTCGAGACAAAAATCGCCATCTTGCTCAAAAAAGCAGAAGCGGAAAGAATAAATATACCCGAAGATACCGCTTATTATCTCGCAGCGAAAGTAAAATCTAATATAAGAGAGTTAGAAGGTTGTCTTATCCGCCTTGGTGCCCAGGCATCATTAACAGGGCGGTCTATTGACAAAGATATGGTAAAAGATATTCTGCGAGACCTTATAGAGGAAGACGAAAAACCTATAACAGTTGAGCATATACAGAAGATAGTCTGCGAATACTATGGGATCAAGTTGACTGATATAAAGGCGAAAAAGAGGACAAAGGAAGTTGCTTTACCAAGGCAGATAGCAATGTATATAATCAAGAAACTTACAGACATGTCTCTCAGTGATATAGGGAAAAACTTTGGTGGTAAAGATCATGCAACTGTTATTTATGCATACAAGCAGATTGAAGAGAGGAGATTAAAGGACGAGGCATTTAATAGGATGATAGAAACCCTTATACGCAAGATAAAACCATAGGGCGAAGTCTCAAGGAAATCGCTGGCCTTTAGAGTCATAAGGAGGGAGTATGAAGCTCAGGGTGTCAAAAGATGAAATACAGGAGAAACTATCAAATATTCAGAACGTAGTAGAGAAGAAGAACACAATGCCTATTTTGAGCCACTTTCTTCTCGAGGCAGGTAAGAAAGGCTCATATATAGTTGCTACTGATCTTGAAACTGCACTCAGGGAACCCGTTGAGATTAAGGTTGAGGAGACAGGGAGGCTTTGTATACCTGCAAGAAAGCTTTTTGAGATAGTTCGGGAGATGGAGGGAGATTTATTGTTCGAATCGGTAGATGAGTCCTCTTCCGCCTCGGGCGGAGGATGGCTTAAAGTAAAAGGCGGGACGAGCGACTTCAGACTTGCATGTCTTTCAGCAAATGACTTTCCAGCATGGCCTGTAATGGAGGATGGCGAAGAAATAACCATTGATGCCACAATATTACTGGAGATGATTGAAAAGACAATTTATTCTGCTGGAGAAAGTGATACCAGATATACACTCAATGGCCTTCTTTTTCATACTAAGCCAACAGAGAAATTACTCACAATTGTAGGAACAGACGGCCACAGGCTTGCACTCATTACGAGACAGATGGATGTAGAACTTAAAGATGAAAAAAAGATGATAGTACCTCGGAAAGCAGTGTCTGAACTGAGGAGATTTTTAAACAAAGAGATGGAGAAGGCAAAAATTATAATTGGGAAAAACCACTTGCTCTTTAGTGTAGGCACATCCACAGGCGGGGAAGTGCAGTTTCTTACAAGGCTAATAGAAGGTACGTATCCCAATTATGAGCATGTTATGCCTAAGGCAAATGAAAAAAAGGTGTCTGTTAGCAGAGAAGCCTTTGCAAAAGCACTCCGCAGGGTCTCGGTTATGTCTCGGGAGAGGGCTAACGCCGTAAGGTCTGATTTTGTTGATGGAACCCTCATTCTTACATCATCAAACCCCGACGTGGGCGAAGCTAAAGAGGAGATTACTGTTGACTATAAGGGTGATAAACTTTCAGTAGGATTTAATGCGAGATATTTGATAGAGGCTCTAACTGTTATGACATCTGAGAAGATCGTCCTTGAACTCCAGGACCCCTTGAGCCCTGTACTTGTCAGAGAGGAAGGGAAAGAAGATTATAGGTGCGTGATTATGCCGATGAGGATATAACGAAAGCAAGATGAAAGAAAAGGAAAGCGAGAACGAGTCATATACTGCTGAAGATATAAAGATACTCAAAGGTCTCACTGCTGTTAGGAAAAGGCCTGCAATGTTCATAGGCTCTACGGGGCCAGAAGGGCTACATCACCTTGTTTATGAAGTAGTTGACAATAGCGTTGATGAATCTCTTGCAGGCTTTTGTAAGAACATAGATGTTTTAATCCACCTTGACGGTAGTTGCACCGTGATAGACGATGGAAGGGGCATCCCCACAGGACTCCATCCAGGAGATCCTGAAGGGCGCTCTGCAACAGAGGTGGCACTTACAGAATTGCATGCAGGAGGGAAGTTTGAATCAAAGGCATACAGGATATCGGGTGGGTTGCATGGAGTTGGTGTATCTGTTGTAAATGCCCTTTCAGAATGGCTTGATGTAGAGATAAGGCAGAACGGAACTGTCTATCAACAACATTATGAAAAGGGCGAACCCAAAAGCCCTCTGAATATTGTTGGTAAAACAAAAGGGAGAGGCACAAAGATAACATTCAAGCCAGACCCTGAGATATTCGAAGTTTTAGACTTCAGTTACGATCTCCTGGCTCAGAGGCTGAGAGAGCTGGCTTTTCTTAATAGGGGACTCAAAATCACCCTCACAGATGAAAGGACGGAGAAGAAGAATGTATTCCATTATAGTGGTGGGATTATATCCTTCGTAGAGCATCTGAACAAGAACAAGACCCTCCTTCACCACAAACCCGTCTATGTAACGGGTGAAAAGGAGGACATTATCGTTGAGATAGCGCTCCAGTATAACGACGGATATTCTGAAACACTATACACCTTTGCCAACAATATCAATACAAAAGAGGGAGGGACTCATCTCATAGGCTTCAAATCAGCCCTTACGAGGACGGTAAACAGCTATGCGACTTCCTCGGGGCTACTTAAAAATGGTAAGGAAGCACTTTCAGGAGAAGACGTCAGAGAAGGATTAACAGCCGTCATAAATGTTAAGCTTCTATCCCCTCAGTTTGAGGGCCAGACAAAAATGAAGCTCGGAAATAGCGAGGTAAAAGGCATCGTAGAATCCATAGTAAATGATACCTTGGGCACATATTTCGAAGAAAACCCTTCTATAGCAAGAAAGGTTATCGAAAAGGCCCTCCAGGCATCAAGGGCGAGGGAGGCAGCAAGAAAAGCAAGAGAATTGACAAGGAGGAAAGGTGCACTTGAGGATACAGGTCTGCCCGGAAAACTTGCAGACTGTTCAGAGAAAGACCCTGCATTAAGCGAACTATTTATTGTAGAAGGGGACTCTGCAGGGGGTTCTGCAAAACAGGGCAGGGACAGGAGAACTCAGGCTATACTTCCTCTTAGGGGCAAGATACTAAATGTTGAGAAGGCACGGTTTGACAAGATGCTCAGCTCAGAGGAGATAAGGGTGCTCATAACAGCCTTGGGTACAAGCATAGGTCCTGAGGATTTTGATATATCAAAGATAAGGTATCATAAGATTATTCTCATGACAGATGCTGATGTTGATGGTGCACATATAAGGACATTACTCCTTACATTTTTCTACAGACAGATGCTTCAGCTGGTTGAGAAAGGTTATCTTTATATTGCCCAGCCGCCTCTTTTTAAAGTGAAGAAGGGCAAGACCGAAAGATACATACAGAACGAAGCAGAAATGCAAAACATGCTCTTTGAGCTCGCCTCAGACGACCTTGAGATTTTTATAAAAGGGCAGTTAACGAAGGGAAAAGCCCTCATCCCATATCTGAAGAGGCTATCCAGATTCGAGCGACTAATAGAATGGTTTGAAAAAAGAAGAAGAGATCCTGAGCTTCTACAGTTCTTACTTTCAACAAAGATAAATAAAGATACCCTGAAGGATAGGGTGAAGGTTGAAGAAATTCTAGGGAGGATTAGAGCAAAAGACCAGGATGTGAACATAGGCGATATTCAGCTCGATGAAGAGCATCAGACTTATGGGGTTGAAATAAGAAGACACAACTATAAACTTAATCTGGACATTAATTTACTCACAGCACCTGAATTTAGAGAATTAGAGAATTTCTATAGCATCATAAAGGACTTAGGAGGACCTCCCTATAAGACACAGACAAAGGAAGGACCAAGAGAAGTATCCACAAGCTCGGAGCTGCTTGAAATAGTATTTGCAATAGCCAAGAAAGGCCTCGCCATCCAGCGATACAAAGGCCTCGGAGAGATGAATCCCCAACAGCTGTGGGAGACGACAATGTGTCCTGATAAAAGGATACTCCTTCAGGTTAACGTCCAGGACTCTGTCCAGGCAGACGAGATATTTACTGTTCTCATGGGAGATCAGGTTGATCCAAGAAGAGATTTCATTGTTACTTATGCCCTTGAGGCAAGGAATATCGATATATGAGCGAGCATCGAATCCTTCTTTCTTTTTTAATTCTGATTTTTTTATTGGTATCATGTGGGAAGGAAGAAGTTAAGAAAGTTTCTGAGGAGTCAGGGATTGCACAGGAGGCATTTAAACTCGCAGAGGTTGTTAGAAATGCCTATGTAAAAAATGACCGTGCAATCTTAGAGAAGAATTCCACAAAAGATGGCTATAGAGAGCTTAGCGGAGCTATTAAAAGTTTTGAAAGTGCAGATCTTACCTTTACCCCTAAATGGGTTGAAATAGAAGACTCTACGGTTTATCTTCATATTTCATGGGGCGGCACATGGATTGTCAGTGGCAAGAAGACCGAAGACAGAGGTCTGGCAATCTTTGTGCTGGAAGGAAAGCCCCTGAAACTCGCCAAGGTATTAAGAGAAAATCCATTCAGTCAACCTGAATAAGTATTTTTCAGTTCCTTCTCTGACTTTACGCCTTGTAATAGTTCAGCAAGAACAATCCCTATACAGCGGACCATGTCATTATCTACCAATTCCAAAATGATGCTGTAATAAGGTTCCTTTTTTCGGAAAAACTCATCCAGGCCGAGGTATCAACTAAAACTCTATCCAAGCCTTCTGTCCCTGTGTCTGAGTTCACTGGCAGATGCTGTAAATTCCATTTTACCAGCCATGTTCTTTATCTTCTTTTTTTTCTTGGCCCGTATCTCGTCCTTTATAGCCTTTATCACAGCCTCTGTCTTATTCTTTGCTTTAACCTCTGTCATAACAATCGTCCCATGTAAGACCGAATTCGCGCACATCTGCAAGACCGATACGAGCAAGGATATCCCTTATAAGTTCAAAACTCCCGCTCTCGAAGTCAGCTTCTCTTATCATATTCTCTGCCCAGTTAACAAGGTTTGGTAAATCTATCTTCCTGTTTATGTATTTTATAAGCATATCTGCTATTGCTTTTTTGTTACAACCATTACTATTTCTCCTTTATAGCACTGATGTATAAACATCATGCTTTATAAGCCTCTCACCATGGTTTGTGCGGTTATCAATTCTAATTTTTCTTTTGTAGTAGAAGGCAACCGTACAGGGGCAAAGTATTTTTCCGGATATAAATAATCCTCGCCTGACTCATCTATTACTCTTATTTGATGATGCCTCTCGGCTGTCCTGTCAGTCAACACTTCGTATATCTTCCTAATCTCCAGTGATGCTTTATAACCATGATTGTCAACGCATATCATGAAATGTTTTTTCATAGCCTCTCCTTATAAATATCTCTTAATTTTCATTTCTTTTTTCCCGATACCATGTCCTTCATACCAATGTACTTCAGCTTCAAGAATTGTACCGTCCTCCAATTTTACCTGGCAAATTCCCTTCAACTTTCTCCAATTTGTTTTTCCATACATCTTGTTCAATCGGTTCAAATTTTTTATTCTATGTCCTGTAGAAATAGTTCCAATTTCACGGATTGCCCCTTTTATCTTGAAATGCATATATAAATTTAACTATTTCTAACGAATTTGTAAATATGAATAGCGGTGCTATATTTTAAGAGGAGGCATTGGTATCAGCATCGAATTAAAGCATAACATGCGGTAGAAGGGAGGTCAACAACCATTGAGAAGGGTGAAATGGCCATTTGTTTGCCAGGCGGCTCGGAGAGTTAGGCAGCAAGAGCAACCTTCACTGACACGAGCTGCAGGTACCCTTTGTGCAGGATGTGCAGCCTGATGTGCCGGCGAGGGGTTTCTCTGTGCCTGCGGCAGAAAAAACAGAAAATTTCTTTTTTATCTCGTTAGAGCTACATTTTGGGCAAGTGACTTCCTGATTTCCAAAAACGAGCTTCTCAAAATCTTCACCGCAGCTACTACATCTATATTCGTATATCGGCATTTTCTCCTTCTGTCTTTATTGATAGAAGATAACCCTTTCGCTCATTCTCGTCCCGATAAGATCTGGACTCCGAGGCTTTTGCCTCTCGATTTTTATAAATATTTTATCTGACTATCGGCAAAAGAAACCGCTCAAGGTTTATCTTTTATCACAAATTCTATCTCTATTGTCTGATAACTGTTCACTTTCTCTTTGGGACTTTTTCCCAGTCTTTCAAAAACCTCTCAATACCTATATCCGTAAGGGGATGCTTTATTAGTTGTATTATAACAGAATAAGGAATCGTTGCGATGTGAGCACCCATCTTTGCAGCCTCAAGGACATGAAGGGGGTTCCTCACACTGGCTACTATTATCTCTGTTTTAAACATATAGTTTCCGTATATCTCAATCATGTCACTGACGATTTCCATGCCGTAATGACTGATATCATCGAGTCTTCCGACAAAGGGGCTAACAAATGTTGCACCAGCCTTTGCAGCGAGCAAAGCCTGGATCGGAGAAAAGACGAGGGTTACATTTGTCTTAATGCCTATTCCTGATAACTTCCGCACAGCCTTAAGCCCTTCCTCGGTCATCGGAATTTTTACAACAATGTTTTCGTGAATACGTGAAAGGGACTTGGCCTCTTTTACCATCTCATCTGCCTTCAGGCTTAATGCCTCAGCACTCACAGGGCCATTGACAATGTTGCAAATTTCTTTTAATAAGGAAACAGCTTCTCGTCCCTCTTTTGATATAAGGGAAGGATTTGTTGTTACTCCGTCTATAACACCAAGTGCCCACGCCTTTTTAATCTCCTCAACATTCGCTGTATCAATGAAGAATTTCATAACTTTTCAATCCTCCTCTTAGGTCATAAATTTCCCAATTATACTACAATTTTGGCTCCTTCTCATTTTAGTTTGATAGCTCACTTGATGACTGCTACAATGTTTTTGGGAAAAAGAAATTAATCACTCCTCGCTGCTCCGATAAACCTCTTCTATAGCCTCAATCAGATGTAATACAGGCTTTTTAATAGCCCTACTCAACTGCATCATACAGCCTGGGCAGGATGTGATGATTGTCTCTACCCCTGTTTTTTCAATATCAGCGCTCCGCTTTTTGAGTAGTTCATGTGATATTTCTCGATAAGATAAGCTGAAAGTACCGCCGAAGCCACAGCATCCCTCTTCCTCAGCCTCGACTAAGTCTATCCCAATGTTTTTAATAATCTCTCTTGGCTCTCTCTTAATACCTAATCCATAATTGAGGTGGCAAGGGTCATGATACGTTGCTTTTGCAAAAGGTGAATCGGAAGGAGAGAAACTAAAAGAGCCTAATTTATCGAGTAAAAAACTTGATATGTCCATAGCCTTCTCCAAACCTGTGCCTATAAGCTTTGGGTATTCAACTTTCAAGGCAAATATACATGTCGGACAAAGACCCAGTATCGCCTCAACATTCAACTTGGAGAATACGTCCAAGTTCTTTTTTGCAAGTCTTATTGCCTCTTCTTCAAGACCGAGGGTTCTTAAGGGTGCTCCACAGCAGACCTCACCTGCTGGAAGAATTACTTCGTAATCGAGTCTTTGGAGGACGTTGATAAGAGATTCGCCTAAATGAGGATAAAGGGAATTGACAATACATCCTGTGAAGAGGGCAACTCTACCTCTTTTCTTCAAGGAGGTAAATACCAGGCTTTCATTTTTCAGTGGTGCTTCAGGGATTTCAGGAAAAAAGGGGAGGATGCCTTTTTTCAACAGATATGGGGACATGAAATGAGCCATCCTGAGAAGCCTGAAACTCAGCTTCGGCCTTTTTGTATAAAATTTTGTTAGAAGGCGTAAAGGTCGTCTCTTGGTGTCTGATGTTCTGAGGAGGCTCCTGCCGTGATAAACAACTTCTTGGATGTCAACCCCAGTAGGACACGATTCTGAGCATGCACCGCATAATATACAGCTGAAAATACGATCTCTCAGAATCTCAGATGGCTTGAGCAGGCCCTCAGAGAGCCCCCAAAGGATTATGAGCCTTCCCCTTGCACCCATTGCCTCTATTGATTCTTCATCGTAAGTGGGGCAAAAGGCTTTGCAACTCCCACAGCGCACACATTTTAATAGTTCCTTCTGATACCTTTCTTTATCCATTAGTTACCCCACATAATGCAGACATTGTTCAAAAATTTATTTAACTCGATGAGATTATTGGAATATTTTATTCGTTATATCCATAAAAATGTTCCATAAACCATCAGTTAAAAGTACACTAAGGTATCGAAAAATAAATTTTTTCACAACATCTGCATTATGTAAATGCATTTTTCGGGTTAAACGCCTTCCTTTTTTAGCCCTTCGTTTATATAATTAGTATAATAAAAAAACAGCAAGCCTAATTATTAGTAACCTTATTATCAGGAACGATAAAGATTGATTGCAAAAGGGTATGGGTGTAAGATAGAAAAGCTCCTGTCATGAAGGCAGGCTGGAAGGCAACAAAATTAAGGGATGTAGGGAGAAGTAATTCAGTAGATGGAACATACAGGTACTCAAAGAGAAAGGGATGTAACCTTCCTGAAAAGGCAGGCGAAACTGGTTCGAATAGAGATATTAAAGATGCTTACATTGGCTGGGTCAGGCCATACAGGTGGGTCTTTATCTGCTGCTGATATTGTCACAGCCCTCTATTTCTCAAAGATGCGGCATAGACCAGATAATCCAGGCTGGAGAGAAAGGGACAGATTCATACTCTCAAAGGGTCATGCAGCCCCTTTGCTTTATGCTGTATTAGCTATGTCAGGTTATTTCGACATCTCCATATTAAAGACTCTGCGAAGATTAGGCAGTCCACTTCAAGGCCATCCCTGTTCAAGGGTTCTTCCAGGTGTCGAGATCTCAACAGGTTCTTTAGGTCAAGGGCTCTCGGTTTCAAACGGCATGGCAATAGGCATGAAGATGGATAACCTCAATGCAAGGGTATACTGCCTTTTGGGTGATGGTGAAATACAAGAAGGCCAGGTATGGGAAGCTGCTATGACAGCTGCTCATTACAAGCTTGATAACTTATGCGCAATAGTAGACATCAACGGTCTTCAGATAGACGGACCAGTGTCACAGGTAAAAACTATAGAACCCGTTTCCTCTAAATGGCGCGCCTTCGGCTGGAATGTCATAGAGATTAATGGGCATAATATGGAGGAAATACTCGATGCCCTTGATGGGGCAGAAACAATTAAAGGTAAACCGAGTGTAATCCTCGCCTACACAATTAAAGGAAAGGGTGTGTCTTTCTTTGAAGGTAAGGTTGAATATCATGGGGTAGCTCCTACACAAAAAGAACTTGAAAAGGCTTTAAAAGAACTCGAAGCTAATGAGTAAAGTACAGAGTGCAGCGGTAAAAAGAGAGGCAATAGCAACAAGGGATGCTTATGGAGAGGCACTCCTTGAACTCGGTAAGAAGCGACAGGACATAGTTGTCCTTGATGCAGACCTCTCCGGCTCAACAAAGACAGGAAAGTTTGCAAAGGCCTTCCCTGATCGATTTTATAATATAGGGATAGCTGAACAGGATATGATCTGCACTGCAGCTGGACTTGCATTGTCGGGCAAGCTCCCATTTGCATCAACCTTTGCAATCTTTGAGACAGGAAGGGCATGGGAACAGATAAGACAGACTATCTGTTATTCGAACCTGAATGTAAAGCTTGTGGCAACACATGGTGGTGTCACAGTTGGTGAAGATGGAGCTTCCCACCAGGCAACAGAGGATATTGCACTCATGCGTGTTCTCCCAAATATGACAATCATAGTCCCTGCTGATGCCCATGAAACAAGGCAGGTCATAAATGCTATAGCAGATTATCATGGCCCTGTCTATGTTAGGCTCGGGAGGTCTAAAGTTCCTGCTGTAATGCCGGATGATTATGAATTTAAGATAGGAAGGGCTTACACCTTCCACAAAGGCAGGGATGCAAATATAGTAGCAATAGGTATTATGGTATCCACAGCACTTGAGGCATCAAAAATCCTTTCACAGGAAGGGATAGATGCAGGTGTAATAAATATGTCCACTGTAAAACCACTCGATACGGAAACCTTACTTGATGTCGCAAAAACATGCAAGCTCATAGTTACTGCTGAAGAACATTCAATCATAGGCGGCCTTGGGGGTGCCGTAAGTGAATTTCTCTCTGAAAACCACCCTACTTGCCTTCGAAGAATTGGATTAAAGAACGTCTTTGGATGCTCAGGTACTTCAGAAGAGCTATTAAAACTTTATGGCCTTACAGCAGATGATATTGTAAGGACGATTAAAGAGGCACTAAAGCAGTAATGATTTATGAGTGACGAGTAAAGATATAAAACTGAACAAATGATACACTTTCATAAGGTTTCAAAACATTATGATAATCTGACGGCCTTGCGCGATATAACCTTTTCCATTGAGAAAGGAGAAATGGTATTTATCACTGGGCCAAGTGGTTCAGGCAAGACAACACTCCTCAGATTAATATACTTAGCTGAAAAAGCAGATGAAGGGAATATTTCAGTAGGAAAATGGGAGACAGACAAAATGAAAGAATCAAACATTCCTCTCCTGAGGCGAGATATGGGATTTGTATTCCAAGATTTTCGACTCCTCAATAACAGGAATGTCTTTGATAATATTGCCCTTGCCCTCAGGATCAGAGAAGTGGACGAGAAAGATTTGAAAACACGGGTATTCGAATCACTTAAAGTAGTAAACCTGAGACATAAAGCAGACAATTACCCTTTAGCCTTATCAGGAGGTGAGCAGCAGAGGGTTGTTATTGCGAGGGCCATAGTTTCTGACCCGACAATTGTACTTGCTGATGAACCAACAGGCAATGTAGATCCAGATACTGCAGCAGGCATTATAAGGATGTTTAAAGAGGTCAATATAAAAGGTACAACGATCCTGATTGCAACACATAACAGAGAGCTTTTTCGGGATACAGGTAGAAGGGTTCTGAGGTTAGATAACGGTAGTCTTGTTGGTGAGGAAACAGGGTAAATGGTTTCTCCCTACGCATTCAGACTTGCAGCTCAAAGCATTTTACACGAGAAGTGGATAAATCTTCTTTCCGTTCTCACAATAGCAGCAAGCCTTATTATTGCAACTCTTACAGCGCTATCTGTCTACAATATTGATGTGATAACGAAGAGGCTTCCTGAGAAGTTTTCCATGATGCTTTACCTAAAAGATAACCTTTCGAAGGAAGAAACAAAAAATATAATAAACACCCTTGAAAAGAATGTCAGCGTGAAGACTGTGAAATACATTCCGAAAGATGAAGCACTAAAGGAACTCAAAGCCGTGCTAAAAGATGCTACCTATGTGCTCGAGGGCTTAGAGGAAAATCCCCTGCATGATTCCATAGAAGTCAAGCTTAAAGGAGCGGCAGCAGGCCCTGAGGCTGCAAAAAGGCTCGCATCTGAAATTATGAAGGTAGATGGGATTGATGAAATAGATTATGGAGAGAAATTTCTCTCTTCCATATATTCCGTAAGGCTTGGTATGAGGGCCATTGGCATTGTATTTATCATAATAATGTTTGGAGGAGTGATCTTTGTATGCTATAGCACTGTCAAAATTCTCTTTTATAGGAAAAAAGAAGATATAGAGACCTATAAACTTCTTGGGGCTACAAAAGGATTCATAAGAGAACCATTTATTATTGAAGGTGCAGTTATCGGCTTTTGTGGCGGTCTTTTAAGTCTTATAGTCATTTTATCACTGCATTATATCGTCTTTCTTAAACTCAGTCTCTCAATTCCTCTCATTAAGTCAATCATCTTCCCCATTGCTATATCTCCTTACCTCCCCCTGACAGGGCTTCTTCTTGGGATAGTGGGTGCTGCTATTGCTATAGGAAGGATCAGATACTGAACAAAGTGCAAGAGACAAAGAGTACAAAGACGGTTACGGTAACGATGCCCGTTTCGTCCAACGGCTGCGTTGGTCAGCTCTTTCACTCTACCGTTACACATAACCGAAACTGGCTTCGTTGCCTTAACCGCTTAACGTATATATTGCTCTTAGCTCTTAGCTCTTTGCTCATTGTTTCATATTGCTATGCCACTACTCCGCAGGAAGAATATAAAAAGATGCAGAGGGAGATAAGGGCACATAAGGAAAAACTTGAAAAGGCTGAAAGACGTGAACATTCAATCTTAACTGATTTAGAAAATACCAATAGGGAGCTCAGTTTGGTAGAGGCTGAACTCAGGAAATACAGGAAGAAGCGTAAAATCACAGAGTTAGAGATATCAAAAATAGAGGCTGACATTTCTGTCAGCAGGAGTAGCATTGACAGACAGCGAGAGTGGATAAAGAGGAAGCTGAGAGCAATGCAGAAAAACAGGTACGACGAGGACATAGTTATGTTACTTTCGGGTACCGAGGATATTCCTCAACTGATGAGAAGTTGGAAGTATCTGGAATATATAACGCTTTACGAAAACAGGTTACTTAATACCCATAGAAACACCTTGAAAGACCTCCATGAGAAAGAAACACAGCTTATGGTTCTCAAGACTGAGCTTGTGAAGAATGAAGAAAAGGTCAGATCTAAAGAGGCGGATATTGCTGGAAAGAAGAAGGAAAAAGAAGAGTTACTTGCATCTGTAAGGGGCGAGAAGTCTTCCTATGAAAAGATGTTGAAGGAGTTGAAGGAGGCGTCAAGGAGGCTTCTTGAGATAATAAAAGAGTCTGAAAAGACAGAGACGTACCATGCAAAGGGGTTTTCAGGACTGAAAGGAAAACTTTCTTGGCCAGTGCAAGGCAAGATAGCAATCCCCTATGGCTCTCAAAGGGATCCCCAGTTTAATACTCCTGTTTTCAGAAGTGGTGTATTTATACAGACAGGCGAAGATCTTTATGCGAAGGCTGTTTATACTGGGCAGGTAGTTTTCGCAGAATGGTTCAAAGGATATGGTCAACTCATGATAGTTAATCATGGTGATGGATACCATACGCTTTATGGAAGCCTATCAGAGATTTTTTCTAAGGCTGGAGATATAATAAAAATGGGGCAGATAATTGGGCGGGTAGGGAATTCAGGCATCCTGAATTCCCCCGGCCTTTATTTTGAGCTGCGCTATAAAGGCAAGCCCCTCGATCCATTACAGTGGCTGAAAAAGAGATAAACCCCGTTGGAATTTCCTACGGGGCAAAAATGGATGATTTCTTAATTTACCAAACAGGATATCATCAACGGCGTTTATCATCCCCGTGGCAAGCCACGAGGCATTCCTACGGGGTAAATCTTGGAGGATAAAAGTGAGTAAGAAAAAGATAGTTTTGATATGGATTCTTATATTAACTATAGCTTCAGCAGGTGTTCTTATTGGTCGTTGGTCTATAGTGGGAGCAGAAGGAGAAGGATATGAAGAACTGAAGATTTTTACAGAGGCTATATCAATGGTCAAGAAGAACTATGTTGAAGATGTAAAGACAAAGGATCTTGTTTACGGAGCGATCAAGGGAATGCTCAATTCCCTTGATCCTCATTCGAGTTTTTTAAGCCCTGAGGCATATAAAGAGATGCAGGCTGAAACAAAAGGAGAGTTCGGAGGCATAGGTATCCAAATAGGCATAAAAGATGGGATGCTGACAGTAATAGCGCCGATAGAAGATACACCTGCCTATAGGGCGGGCATTAAAGCAGGGGATAAGATAATGAAGGTAAACAACGAGTTTACAAAAGATATGAGCCTTCATGATGCTGTCGATAAGATGAGGGGTGCACCGAAGACTTCTGTGATCATAACCATACTCAGGGAGGGGTGGAAAGAGACAAAGGACTTTACTCTCGTAAGAGAAATAATAAAGGTAAAGAGTGTTAAATCGAAGCTTCTTGAGGATGGCATAGGCTATGTAAAGATAAACCAGTTCCAGGAACAGACAGCAGCAGACCTTTCTACAGCGCTGGAGAAACTTACTCAGGAGAAGATGAATTCCCTCATCCTTGACCTTAGAAATAATCCTGGAGGTCTTCTAAACAGTGCAGTGGGTGTTACAAGCCAGTTTCTGCCACCGGGCAAGTTAGTAGTATATATCAAAGGGAAAAAAGGAGAAAAGACAGATTACAATACCACTGAAGATAAGCCAAATTACAACATTCCAATGATTGCATTAGTTAATGAAGGCAGTGCCAGTGCATCAGAGATTGTTGCCGGTGCCTTAAAGGATTGGAACAGGGCTGTCATCCTCGGCGCGAAGACCTTTGGGAAAGGGTCGGTGCAATCAGTAATCCCCCTGAGTGATGGCTCAGGCCTCAGGCTCACAACAGCAGTATACTATACTCCGAAAGGTACTTCCATACAGGCTACAGGTATTGTCCCAGATATTGTTGTGAAACTCGAGACAAAAGAACAAGGCAAAGAGCATCCTGTGATAAGAGAAAAGGATCTCGAAAGACACCTTAAGAATAATGAAGGTGAAGAGGTACCGAAAGAGCCTGAGGAAATGGCTCCCATAGAGGTCGAGGAGAAAGAAGATGCGCAACTTCAGAGGGCTATAGACCTTCTTAAAACTTGGAAGGTGTTTAAGGAACTGCCAAAGGCATCATAAAGAATACAAACGCATTTAGTGAAGTGTCATTGCGAGGAGGTCGTTGCGACCGACGAAGCAATCTCAAGACAGGCTCAGGACAAGCTCCGCAATCTGACACGAAGTGTCATTCTGAGCGTAGCGAAGAATCTCATTGAGATCCTTCGGGTATTGCCCTCAGGATGACTGCTTTGCAGTCAGATTGCCACGCCCTTCGGGCTCGCAATGACAAAGAATATTTAGTGCATTTCGCATGTCCAGGATAATCTTTGACATAGAAACAGTAGGGAAGGATTTTGAATCCCTCGACAGACCAACCCAAGAATATCTCCTAAAGTATGCAGAGACAGAAGATGAAAAAGAGGAAATAAAAGACCGTCTCTCCTTCTATCCCCTTACTGGTGAAATCGTTACAATAGGTTTACTGGATCCCAACACACAAAAAGGGAAGGTATTTTTCCAGAATGTTGGTGATCCATTACTTCCCTTTGAAGAAGACAATGTGTTTTATGAAACAGGTACGGAAAAGGAGATACTCGATAAATTCTGGAATGTTATTAAAGGATATGATAAGTTTATAACCTTTAATGGCAGAGGTTTTGACTGTCCTTTCATCTTGATACGATCTGCTGCCCATAGGATAAAGCCACGAAAAGATTTAATGCCCAACAGATATAGTGATGTGCACATAGACCTTCTTGAACAACTCACATTTTATGGCGCTTCACGAAGAAGGTTTAATCTCGATATGTGGTGCAGAACGTTCGGAATAAAGAGTCCAAAAGAGAGCGGTATTACAGGTGATGACGTAAAAGGATTATTTAAAACAGGAAGATATCTTGATATTGCGAGATATTGTATTGGTGATCTCAAGGCAACAAGAGAGCTTCTGTACTATTGGGAGAATTATATAAAGTTTTCACCGTGATGCTTCCCTTCCCTGCCTCTTTTGCAGTCTTCCTTTCAATCATGATCTCTTGAGTGACTTGTTTGCTCATCTTATAGTAAAGTTAAAGATTTAATGCAAAACATATTGCATTGCGAATTTCACCCATCTTTTGGTTAGATAGAGTAGTAATCAATGACCCAACTTTTGATTTTGAAACCGTCTGTATATGGTCACAATTAATAGCGCAATCATTAGGCATACCGTCCTGTTTTGATAAAAACACTTCGCTCGGTATGTCTCTGATTGTTGAAGTTAGTGGTGCAACCGTCACTTCACCTAGATATTCAAGTATAGAATCTCTTGTCAAAATAACTACGGGGCGTTTTTTGTCAGGACTTTTGAACTTGTACCATCTCACTTCACCCCGCTTCATTAATCACCCCATTCCTGTTCTGATTCCCAAACGCTAAATTCCGTTTTGCCAACAGGATAACGCTCGTATCCTTTTTTATGTTTTTTTTCAAGCATATTAATATTCACCTGTTTGATAGCATCCTTCAATGCCCTACGTGCAAAAGCGGAGCGGGTGGTCTTCAGTTTTTTCACAATGTAATCAACGGCTGCCACCAAATCATCATCCAAAGTCATCTGAATCGTCCTCATTTTACCCTCCATATAATGTGGATATTTATAGCTATAATAACCCACATTATTCTTGAAGTCAAACAATTATCGCACATATTTTTGAGTAACTATGGAAATTAGCAGCACAGGCTTGTCCGCCAAATCTTCTTGGGGAGGCTTATCGAATCACACTATGTACATTTGATAAAGTAACCAATAAGGATTAAGAACTTTTTATACTACGGACTGGTAAGTGGAAGGGCTATCTTATCTGCTATAATTCTGCAAAATTTAGAGCGTAATTGATAAACCTGTGCAGGTTATACTACAAAAAAATCAAATAAAGCATGAAAGCTAAAATTCTAAAAATACTTTTGTGGTGGCAAGGGCTATATTATGGGATCACTGGAATTTGGGCAATTGTGTCTCTGGATAGTTTTTCCCGGATTACTGGACATCATGACACTGGCGATGCCTTTGAAATGCACTCAATTGCGGCATTGGCTGTGGTCTTAGGACTTGCCTTTATTTGGGGCGCTATGCAGGAAAAATACCGAGTTTTTGCCGGCTGGATATTGTTTGGTTCAGCTATAGCCATCATTATTCCAGAAATAGTTTATTTTTCTTCCGAAGTTAAAAATACTCTTTTTCTTTTTGATCTCTTTGAGGAAATAGTAATCGCCGCATTGACGTTTTCTATCCTTACTCGAAAATTCGGTTGACAAGGAAGAATTTTCAAGGTAGTCAATCTGAAACTTTCAGAGGATACGACTAAAACTGCTCAAACTATCATGAATCCTTTGCTAACCCGAATAATGCAGACATTGCTCAAAAATTTATTTAACTCGATGAGATTATTAAAATATCTCATTTCGTTTTATGTATAAAAATATTCGCATAACCATCAGTTAAAGGTACACTAAGGTATCGAAAAATAAATTTTTTCACAACATCTGCATTATATTAATTGCATTTTTTGGGCTAACAGGAAGGCTTGAAAATTGTCCAACCGATACTTACCTATGTTAGACCAGCTGTCATTCCCGCTCTTGGCCAGTCATTGCGGCTTGTCCGCAATCCTTCCGAAGGAAGATTCTCTATGAGTCGTAGACCAGACAAGCCCGCCTCAGGCGGGCGAGCTGGAATGACAAAATAAAAAGGTTGGGCTGATCCCAAACAAGATAGAACAAAAGCGAGGTGGATATTTTCGGGAATTTTATCCGGCTTTACTTTAAATAATCATTAACCTTTTCAAGCCTGAATCTATCATCATCAAGAACATTATTGACAAACCTGAAGATGAGCCTTCTCTGTTCGGGAGTTAATTCCGGGTAAAAAATAGGATTTGCGACGACAGCACCTCTGAAGGCATAAAAAGGAGCAACGACATTATAAAGTTCATCATCTCCTGTCAGGGTTACATATTTTTCAAAGAACAATCTCAGCCCCTCGAGATAAGATCCTTTCACAGTTCCAAAGTTTTTTATAGAAAAGAATATATAGTTAATAGTTAATGCTGTTATATCGTCTGCAGGATCTCCCCAGGGACCACGGCTTCTGTCGAGGAGAATGAAATCTACCCTCCCTTCGCCCCCCCTTGCTAAGGGGGAGAGTGGGAGGGTGGAATTCTTACTAAGGGGAGTGGGTGGGTTAAACCATATATTCCCCGGATGGAAATCTCCGTGTATCTGTGAAAGCCTTTTGAATTTTGGTTTCAACTTCGCAATCCAGTCTATAGATTTCTTAATAATCTCTGCCATCTCATTATAAGAGAGTGTTCCGTCAGGATATGAATCAAAGACACCCATAAGACATTCGCCATGGCCCACAGTATCTCTGAGCTTTCTCCAATAAAGGGTCTTTGAGTCTTTTTTAATGGAGTGTATTTCAGCAAGATATGAGGTCATTGCCTCTATCTTTTCGATATCAGAAATTTCGAGTTTGTCTCTATGAGAGAATTCAGTTAGGTCATTGAAATAATGTCTGCCCGTTCCTCTCTCCATTAACAGATAATATTCTCTTCCGCCGCCGATGGACTTTATCGAACCGTCCTCCATCTCAGATAATACATCAATGGCCTTCACATGCCTGGGCAGGTTTTTGTACTCATCAAGGTCAAGAAGGAATACAGCCGCCCTATCAGAAGGGTAATCATGCCCCAGGCCTTCGGATAGGAGTGTCTTTACAACATATGATCTAATACCGTCCAGGGTTTTCATTTCTATAAGAAAGCCAGAACCCTGAACACCTGAGCCGAGCTTTCTGATATCCACTTGAATAATATCTGTGAATTCTTTCTTGAGGTAGGCTTTTAATGCTTCTTCATTGATCATGGCAGTATTTATTTAAATGTTGCATAAAATTATTATCCAATTGTCATTGCCCGACTTGATCGGGCAATCCAGAGAAAGAAACTGGATTCTCCGGTCAAGCCGGAGAATGACAACAAGGAGTTAACTTTAAAAGAACTTTAGCGGCGATATAGTATTTGGCTTCAAATGTATGTCAACAGGTCATTTGCAGAAGCTCTCTAATAAAAATTAGGCAACTAATGAGTTTAATCAGCATTATATAAAAAAAGTGCAAACCACATTCACAACTCCCCAAAGTTGCTTTTGTATCTTTCAATAAAATCTTCATATGCATAGTGATGCTCCTGAGTACCATATTGCTCTATCGCAAAGGCGGCTGCAACACTTGCCATCTTCGCCGAAGTTTCAATGTCTCTGCCCGAAACAATTCCCTTCAGCAATCCCGCCCTGTAAGCATCCCCTGCGCCTGTAGGGTCAACAACGTCATGAACTGTTGCTGCCGGAATGGTAACATTAAGTTCTGAGTTGCTTATAAGAGACCCTTTCTCTCCAAGGGTTGTTATAATAATCTTTGTCAGACCTAACAGCCCCTTTTTATCCATATCTGTCATCTTCATAATCATCTCAAGTTCGTAATCATTGGAGATTAACAACATTGAACCATCAAGCCATTCTCTAAGGGTCTTCCCTTCCCATTGTGTAAGAGACTGACCCGGGTCGCATATATAATCAATGCCTTTCTCCTTGCATATCTTTGCATATTCGACCATATCCTGAAGGTTTCCAGGGGCAATCAGGCATATTGAGCTTTTAGAGTCAGCACTATTAAACTTATATGCGGATGGATATTTCATTGCTCCAGGATTAAATCCTGTTATCTGGTTGTCAGCTTTGTCGGTTATTATATATGCCCCGGCAGTAAACTCTTCTCTAATTATCTTTACCCCCTCTTCCGAAATATTGTTCTTCTTCAGCCAGTCGAAATAACTTTCATAATCTTTGCCTATAGTTGCAATTAAAATCGGTCTCTCATTAAGAAGGCTAAGTGAATAAGCTATGTTTCCGGCAGTGCCGCCAAATTTTTCAACCATCCCGTCAACAGTAAAACATACATTCAGGATGTGTATTTTATCCGGCAGGATGTGGTCTGATAATTTCCCTGGAAAGTCCATAATCCTGTCATATGCCATTGAACCTGAAATATAGATATTCATAACGTCCCCATCATCTCCTGCAAAATCATCTCTTCAAAACTCCTCTAAGGTATGCTTCAAGATATTATCAGTGCGATTCGTAATTGAGCTGCATTATTTCAGTGATCTCAATTCGCCTTCTGTAAAGGCCTTTCTCTGAAGAAGGTCTGCTTTTTCTTGCTGTATTTTTGAAAGCTCCTGCTGGAGTGGCTCCATCTCTTTTTCTAAGTATTTTTGCTGGTAGACGTTATATCTCGATCGTTGACTGAGTTTTTCATCAATTGATGCCTTCACTCTGGCCTCATTCTCTTCGACAGTCTTTAACTCAGAATTTATGGTATCTAAATCAGCTTGTAATGAATTCACTCTGGTCATTTTTTCTCTATCAGCAGGTCCTTCCGTAGGAGCTTCTGCAGGAGCCTCTACCGGAGCTTTCTCTATCGCCGTTTCTGGTATTTCCTTTGACCGAAAGTCCTTTTCTGGCGTCTCTGTCTCTTCGATCTTTAAAATATCCTTTTCTGATACCCCAAAGATTCCACCACCGATATAAAGAGTGAATTCTCCCCCCCTTTTTGTGTATGAGCTTACACCTGTAATTACAGAACCATTTTTGAGATAAATCTTATAAGCCGCCTCAGAGTAGGCAGGAAAAAGGAGAATGAGAATCAATAGGAATATATGTATCATTATGACCTCCTTAATTCATTTAAGAGATTCTCAGCGATTCTCTTATGAAAGCCCTTAAGCCTCTTTATATCGTCAATAGTAGCATTTCTAATTGCCTCTATACTACCAAAATGTCTCAAAAGGGTAAGCCTCCTTTTCTTTCCTATTCCGGGAATCCTCTCAAGGGGTGATTCCATAAGACCTTTCATCCTTAATTTCCTGTGATAGCCTATGGCGAATCTGTGGGCTTCATCCCTTATTTTTTTAAGGAGGAGGGAAGCGGACCTGCCATCATCAAGGTTAATAGGTTTCTCTGATGTTGTAGTGTAAGCCCTGTCAGGATCCTTGGCAATGGCAATGATCATGGGAAGTTCAGGAAATAAAGTAGTATTTTTGTCTATAACTCTTTTGGCTATCTCGAGTTGCCCTTTACCACCATCAATAATGATTAAATCAGGCATATTGCCATCAAGGTTTTTAATAATCCTTTCTACTATCTCCTTCATCATTGAATAATCATCAATACCCTTAACTGTTTTTATCCTCAGCCTTCTGTACATGTCCTTCTGAAACTCCCCGCCTTTCCAGTATACGAAAGCACCAACAGATTCATTCCCAGAGATCGTTGATACATCAAAAGCACCTATGTCCTCAGGGGGTTTCGCAAGTTTCAGTTTCTCTTTAAGCTCTTTTAAAAGATCATCTATCTTTGTCTCTCTTTTTTCTCTCAATATAAGCCCTGCATTCTCTGATGCCATAATGAGAAGTTCTTTTTTCTTTCCTATCTTTGGAGCAGATATCTTTACGGTCTTACCTTTTCGCTGGCTAAGCCACTTTTCGAGGGATTTTGGTTCTTCAGGTAGGAGGGGCGTTATTATTTCAGAGGGAGGGATGATCTCCTTTGAATAAAATTGTGAGAAGAAAACACGCAGTAACTCTTTATCTGATAGATTTTCGGTATTCTTAATCAAGAGGTCTCTTGAACCAACCATAATCCCATTTCTTATGAAGAAGACCTCGAAGGAAACCACAGCTTCGGCCTTATAAAATCCGATGACATCTATGTCTCCGAGTTCAGGGGCTACAACCTTCTGCGATTCCCATGCCCTCTGTAATGCCTTGATCCTGTCTCTTATCTTAGCAGCTTCCTCAAACCTCATTTTCTCTGAAAACCTCAGCATCTTTTTTTTGAGTTCTTCAAGGAGGCCTTTTTTCTCACCTTTAAGAAAGAGTTTTATCTCCTCAATTAGTTTAAGATATTCTTCCCTGCTTATCTTCCCTGCACAGGGTGCAGGACATCTACCCATTTGATACTGTATGCATGGTCTCATCGGCTTATCGAGTAAGTAGCGGCATCCCCTTATCTGAAAGTTTCTCCTTATGAAGGCGAGGGTTTCCCACATCGAGCCCGCTGGGACATAAGGACCAAAGTACAGTGCGCTGTCCTTTTTAATCCTTCTTACGACTTCAAGCTTAGGCCACTCTTCATTGACAGTCAGTTTCAGATAAGGATAATTCTTATCATCTCTCAGGATTACATTAAACTTTGGTCGGTATTGTTTTATGAGGTTTGACTCAAGCGCAAGAGCCTCGAGCTCGTTATCTGTAGCAATGTATGAAAAGTCCTTTATACTTTTGGTCATTACTGTTTTACGTGGGTCAAGGTGTGATGATTTCTGAAAGTAGCTCTTGATGCGATTCCTCAGATTTTTTGCCTTACCCACATAAAGGACCCGTTCCTTCCCATTTTTAAAGATATAGACACCTGGTTTTGGGGGTATGCTGAAAAGCTTCGTGGGCATGATTATTGAGTTGTCTTCAGCCTTACTAACTCTTGTTTTACTCGATAAGCATCCGGGGCATTTGGAGAAAGTCTGAGGTACTCCTCAAACTCTTTGATAGCCTGCTTTTTATCCTTTAGATCAAATGCAAGTACAACACCAAGATTTCTGTGTGCATTCAGATGGTTGGGATTTATGGCTATTGCTTCCCTGTATTCCCGGGCTGCTCTATCGGCTTTTCCTATATTTCTGTAACATGTACCCATGTCTACTTTGACATCTACATTCTGTGGATCCAGCTCAAGTGCCTTCTGATATGCAACTATCGCCTCTAAAAAACGGGAAGTGTCCATGAGGATATTGCCAAGTTCTATCCATGCGATGACATCCTTCGGATTCTGTTTTACCCTTTCCTGAAGAAGGTTGATTTCACCCTCCCCGTGAACAGGTCCTGCTGGGTGCGGTGTCTGAACTTTTGGTTCCTCTTTCTTCTGGCAGTTAGCGAAGAGTAATAGAGAAGCTAAGCATACAATAAATATCTGCTTCATTAAATTTTTCCTATTTGGATGGTAAGAGTATTTTAGCAGATTTTAGTTTGTTGTTCTCTATAGTCCTGCTGCAGGTTTTTCCTTAACCCGAATAATGCAATTGTTGTTTTGATTTAAAACCCTATATGCTAAAATTTAATTTTACGGAGAGGCCATATCAGTGAGTCAAGAAGAGAAACTAATAGATGATCTTCAGGGGATTTCTGTATAGAAGAGAGTTCTTTAAACTTTTCAAAGGAGGGAATAACAATAATGGGAAAGGTAAAGAGTGCCTTTGAAAAGGCAATGGAAAAGGTAGCCGGCATCGGAGAGCTCACACCGGAAGAAAAAGAGAGAATAAAAGATCAGGAAAAACTCGGGTCAATATTGGCGGAATTTTACAAAGGGCAGCTCGATCGAGATGGGTTGTGGCAAAAGCTCAAAGGCAGCAGGCCTCCCCTCTTGAAAGAAGTCCAGCAGCATTTAATAGATTCTCTCGGGATAGGAAGTGCCCCTGAAGAATTTCAACAAAGAAAGGACGGTATCCTGGCAATCGAAACGTTAAAGGAGAAGCAGAATGTGTCATCCATTGAACATACTTTGAATTCGCTGAGGGCTTTGCAAAAAGAATATCAGGATGGAAAGGAAAAAGCCGCCGAAGAATTAAGGGCAGCGATAGAAAGCAACCCTCAATTAAGGCTCCGACCAGTAAGAACCCCAGATGGAAGAACTGTTCTTCAGGCAGCTGTCTCAGTTGATGAGGCAATACAGGCGAGATTAGCGGAGTTTCTCTCAGAGCATGAAGAAAGATATAATCTGAAGTTTGCAAGATTGATTGAGAAGTTAAAAAAGGAAGTAAGTCGTTAGATTACAGTGGTAATTATTATCCTCTAAAGAAGTGCAAGAGTAGTCGAATGAAAATACTCCTCATCTATCCTAACTGCCTTGAGAATCGGCTTCAAGCGGAAGATGTGAGCGTGGTGCCAATCGGGTTGTATTACATCGGCGCCCTTTTAAAGGAGAATCAATATGATATAGAAATATTGAACTGGCACGATATCAACAGGATGCCTCACAAGATCGAGGAGACATTCAGAGAGGAAAGGCCTGATTTGATAGGGTTTTCTATCGTGCATGCCAACAGATGGGGCGGCGTAGATATCGCAAGGATCGCTAAACGTATTCTTCCAGAGGTGAAAATTGTGTTTGGAGGAATTGGCACTACTTTCCTATGGGAGCATCTATTAACACATTTTAAGGAGATAGATTTTGCTGTTCTTGGGGAAGGAGAATACACCTTTCTCAATCTGGTTCAGTGTATCGAAAAAGGAGACAAGGAGGGGCTTAAGAAGATTAAAGGGATCGCATTCAGAAACTACGGGAAAGTTGTAAGTACAGGCAATGCTGAGGTGATTCAGGACATAGACCGATTGCCCATGCCGTCGAAATTTTTTGAATTTCAGCACCTGTCCTCCTCTCGTGGCTGCCCTGCTAACTGTATCTTCTGCGGCTCTCCCCAATTTTGGGGGCGGAGGGTCAGATTCCATTCCCCGGAATACTTTGTTGAGCAAATGGAAAGGCTCTATCGCAAAGGCATTACCTTTTTCTATGTCTCAGATGACACCTTTACCATGAGAAGAGATCGGGTAATCCAGATATGTAAAAAGATCATTGAAAAAGACCTGGAAATTACATGGTTCGCTATCTCACGGGTCAATTTTGTGGACGAAGAGATACTTTACTGGATGAGGAAAGCAGGCTGCATTCAGATCAGTTATGGTGTAGAAAGTGGCTCAGAGAAGGTTAGGAACATACTGAATAAGGATATCAAGACTGATGATATCAAAAGAGCTTTTGCCCTAACTACCAAGTATGGCATACTGGCCCGTGCGTACTTCATCTATGGAACGCCGGGAGAAAGCTTAGAAACTATACAAGAAACCATAGACCTGATCCGCGAAATCAAACCTCTAAGCACAATCTTTTATATCCTGGACATCTTCCCCGGTACGGCTCTGTATGAGGACTTTAAGCAAAGGTCGAAAGTGGGCGATGATATCTGGTTAGAAAGAATTGAAGACATTATGTACTTTGAGTCAGACCCGCGATTATCCCAGAAGATGATTTTAACCTTCGGGCAGAAACTCAGATCCGACTATTACCATTATCTCCCCGAGTTTGCAGATGCAGTCCAACTTGTTGATAAAGAAGACCTTTATGAAAGCCATGCTGATTTTCTCTCAAGGTTTGCCATGACCTTTAGCCATGGGGACTATGCTTCAATTGAGGCAATACCAGAAAAAGAAAAAGTTGCTCAACGGTTGTACGAAAGGTCCCTGTCATACCATTCTAATCAGAGGGCGTACTTAGGATTGGGGATTATCAGGCAGAAACAAAGACAATACGTGGAATCTATAAAGATACTTTCCCAGGGAGTAGAACACTTCCCCGAAAGCGAACCTTTAGCAATTTGTTTGGGTATAAGCTACATGAACATAGGCCAGTATGAAGAAGCACTGAAATGCTTTCATAAGTTTTCGGATTCACAAGAAGCACTTCAGTACATTGCTGCCTGCTATCGCTCGCTGGGAGATCCTGAAAAAGAGGCATCTGTTCTAAAAAGGTTAGAGAGGTTAAATTTATGAATTATTAAGGTTAGGTAAAATAAAAAAATCAATCAGATCAGAGAGTGTTCCTTTAGTACCTTCACCATCTGATCAAAGTCGGAGCGATGGCGAAAGCCGAGGGAAACAATCGCATCATAGGGATGCATTGTTCCAACAGGACCAACAATATTTAAATACCTGTCGAAAAGATTTTCAAAGATTTTTTTCTTATCCTTCTCATAAAAGACATCCTCATAGGCATGAAAGATTTTCATAGCTATGTCTTCAATCTCACCCATCTTATCTCCTTGTTCAATCTTTGTATCTCGAAATGAAAGAATTATAGCAGAATTTCTTTCAAATGTGACAAATAAAGAATTAACCCAGATTATTCATAAATCCAAATAATGCAGACATTGTTCAAAAATTTATTTAACTCGATGGATTATTGAGAGTATCTTTATTCGTTATACCCATAAAAATATTCTGATAACCATCAGTTAAAGGTACACTAAGGTATCGAAAAATAAATTTTTTCACAACATCTGCATTATGTAGATGCATTTTTCGGGTTAAATCTTGAACTCAGCAATGACTGGTGTGTGGTCAGAGGGCTTCGTGAGAAGCCTTGGATTTATATCAATCCAGGCATTGATGGACTTTTCTGCAATTACTCTGGTGGACCAGATATGGTCAATGCGCCATCCCATTCCCTTTTTAACAGCATTCTTCATTGTATAGTCCCAGAAGGAATATTGGCCGTTCTCTGAGTTATGCAGACGGAAGACGTCAATGAACCCCCATTCTTTAAATTTTAGCAATACTGCATGCTCATCTGGATGAAATCCAACATGACCCTTCAAGAGTTCTGGATCATAAACATCTTTAGACTCTGGGGCAATGTTGAAGTCACCTGTCCAAATGAGAGGCATACGTGGTTTGTAATTCTCCTTAAAGTAATAATAAAGTCTCTGCAGCCAATCAAGTTTCTCTCTGAACCTTTCTGATAAAGGATGAAAACCCTGGGGCACATAAGTATTAACAATTGTAATTCCCTTTACCCGTGCCGAGATCAGGCGAGTTGCCTCTGAACTATCTTCGAATCCATAGTGGGTATCTTCGAAGGGGAGTTTGCTTAATATAGAGACGCCGTTAAAGGTCTTCTCGCCCCTGAAAACCACATTGAAACTAAGCTTCTCGAACTCCTCTTTTGGGAAGGCACTATCGAGAACTTTTGTCTCCTGAAGACAAAGTACGTCAGGAGATTCCTTCTCTATCCATTCAAGAAGAATCTTTAATCTTGCCCTCAGAGAATTAACATTAAAGCTTGCGACTTTTATAGGACTTCTTCAAAACTCCCTATTTTTCTGAGGCGTTTGTATCTATCTTCTATAAGCTTCCCAGGAGGTTTGGCCTTAAGTTCTTCGACAGCCTTCAAAATATAGTTTGATATTTTTTCTGCTGTTCCTTCAGGGTCTCTGTGGGCACCTCCGAGAGGTTCAGGGATTATGTCGTCTATTATCTTGAAGCTCAGGAGATGCTGGGCAGTTAGCTTGAGCGCACTCGCTGCTCTTGAAAAATCTTCTATTCCTATATCACCAGCCTTTTTCCAGAGGATAGCAGCGCACCCCTCAGGTGAAATCACAGAATAGATAGAATGTTCAAGCATAAATAGCCGATCTGAGACGCCAATTGCGAGTGCTCCTCCGCTTCCCCCTTCACCTATAACGATAGAAACTACTGGCACCCTAAGCCTCGACATTTCCCTCAGATTGACTGCTATGGCTTCTGCCTGACCTCTTTCCTCAGCGCCGATACCTGGATACGCTCCTGGTGTGTCTATAAGGGTTATTACAGGTTTCTTAAATCTCTCTGCAAGTTTCATCAACCTAAGAGCCTTTCTGTATCCTTCTGGATGAGGCTGCCCAAAATTACGGTATATCCTTTCCTTTGTTCCCCTTCCTTTCTGATGGCCTATTATCATTACGGCCAGATTTTTTATCTTTGCCAGTCCTCCAACGATTGAGGGGTCATCAGAGAATCTCCTGTCTCCGTGTAATTCCATGAAATCATTTGTTATTAAGTTTATATAGTCGAGGGTATAAGGCCTGTCAGGATGTCGAGCTACGAGGGTCTTTTGCCAAGGTGTGAGAGTTGAAAAGATCTCTGAACGTAGTTCTTTTACTTTTTTCTCAAGCCTTTTTATCTCGCCTGAAATATCTATTTCTTTTCCGTTAGATAATCGTTTTAGCTCATCTATCTTGACCTCAAGCTCCTCTATGGGTTTTTCGAATTCAAGGTAATATCTTATCATTTAAATTCCACCGTCCCTTTACCTACAATCTCTTCTACCCTGCTTATAATTTCATCATCAGGTGAAATCTTCATACTTGTAGAGATTAATGCCTCAGCGTCTTTAAGGAAAATTCTGAGATAAAGAGAGTATTCACCCTCGCAGTTTGATAAAGCAGACCTGAGCCTTTTGAGAGTGGAGCTGTCTGATAAGGGATATCTGAAAATTATCTCAATACTGCCCTTTTTAGTCTCAACCTCATCTAACCTCGATATATCTGTAGAGACAATCTTTGTCCCTTTCTCTGTCTTGTCAACAGTTCCCTTCACGAGGAGGAGGGCATCTTTTTGGAGGATGGGAATGCTGGCTCTGTAAAGCTGTGGAAAGACAATTACCTCTATGCTGCCGTCTGCATCTTCAAGCATACAGTAGGCCATAATCTCTGCCTTCGATCGCGTTTGTATCTTCTTTATATTTCTCAATATGCCACCAACCTGAACCTCCCCACCATCTGCTAAATTCTCGAGTTCAGATGTCTTTTTCGCCCTAATCTCGGCAAGTTGCTTTCTGTATTTTGTAAGAGGATGACCGGTAATATAAAAGCCAAGAGCCTCCTTCTCATATTTGAGGAGTTCGAACTCATCCAATTCTCGATTAACCTCTGAAGTCTCTTCAAAGGCACCTTCAAAGATGCTCTGTTGGCCTATGGCGGTTGCCCTGCTGCTAACATTGAGCATTTGCCCCATTAACTCCATCGCCCCTGCCCTGGTTGTACCGAGGGAGTCAAAGGCCCCTGCCTTTATAAGACTTTCCATGACCTTTTTATTTACCTTCCTCGAATCAACCCTCTGCAGGAAATTTGCTACAGAGGAAAAGGGCCCATCTGAATTTCTTGATTCAAGTATGGATTCTATTGCTGATGCCCCGACCCCTTTCACTGCCTCAAGGCCAAAACGTATTGAATTACCTATCACTTTGAATTCCTGTCCGGACTGGTTTATATCAGGTGGAAGTATAGAGATGCCCATCTCTCGGCATTCATTTATGGATTTTACTATCTTGTCTGTATTATCCATATCTGCACTCAGGGTAGCAGCCATGAACTCAACTGGATAGTGGGTTTTAAGATAAGCTGTCTGGAATGAAATGTATGCATATGCTGCTGAGTGTGACTTGTTAAAACCATATTCTGCAAAGAAGGTCATTAAATCGAAGAGCCGTATAGCCTTTTTTTCAGAGATGCCGTTTTTCTGGGCACCCTGTATGAAGGCTTCCTTCAGTTTCTCCATCTCCTCCGGTTTTTTCTTACCCATGGCCTTTCTCAAGATATCTGCCTGCCCCATTGTGAAGTTTGCAAGTCTGTTTGCGATACTCATAACCTGCTCTTGGTAAAGGATAATGCCGTGAGTCTCACTTAAGCTCTCCTTTAGCTGCGGCAGTTCATATTTAACTGGTATCTGGCCTTTTTTCCTTTTTATGAAATCATCTATCATGCCGCTTCCCATTGGACCAGGTCTGTAAAGGGCAACGATAGCTATAAGGTCTTCAAACCTGTTTGGAGACATCTTTACAAGCAGATCTCTCATACCGGCACTTTCAAGCTGGAAGATGCCTGTTGTATGTCCTGAGCTAAGGAGTTCATATGTCTTTTTGTCTTCGAAGGAAATATCCTTTAACGAAAAGTTTTTACCATTTTCTTTTATGTACTTCAGTGTTTTTTCTATCACCGTGAGTGTCTTTAGTCCTAAGAAGTCGAATTTTAAAAGACCAATCTTTTCGATTGAGTTCATGTCAAACTGAGTTGTAATGGTTCCATCCACGGGATTCTTGTAAAGGGGCATATAGTTCGTTAAGGGCTCTGGAGAGATCACAACCCCTGCAGCATGTGTTGAGGCATGCCTGCAGAGTCCCTCAAGGCGTGTAGCAATATCAATGAGTTCCTTTATCTTTGGGTTATTATCATAAAGGTCCTTTAGTTGAGGCTCGGCCTTTAATGTATCTTCAATGGTGATGTGTAGTGTGTTCGGCGTCAGCTTTGCAATCCTGTCCACCTCTGCGTAAGGAAAATCGAGTGCCCTACCAACATCTCGTATCGCTGCCCTCGCAGCCATTGTGCCAAAAGTGATTATCTGTGCCACATGATCCTTTCCATATTTTTCTGCTACATACTGAATTACCTCTGACCTTCTGTCTTTGCAAAAATCTACATCTATATCAGGCATACTTATCCTCTCGGGGTTTAGGAAGCGCTCAAAGAGAAGATTATATTTAACTGGGTCTATATCTGTGATACCGAGGCTATAGGATACGAGGCTTCCCGCTGCTGAGCCCCTTCCGGGGCCAACAGGAATTCCCTTCCTTTTTGCGTAGCTTATGAAATCCCACACGATGAGAAAGTAGGATGAAAAACCCATCTTCTGTATGATATCTATTTCTTTTCTGAGCCTTTCTCTGTAGATTTCCATTGGCTCCTGCCCACATTTATTGATGAGTCCTTCAAAGGCAAGTTTCTCAAGTAACACCTCAGGTTTCTGTCTATCTTCAAGTTTATACACAGGGAGTAGGCTTAAATCCAGGCTGAATTTTACATTACATCTTTCTGCAATGGCCCTTGTATTCAGGATTGCCTCAGGAATATCCTTGAATGCATTCTTCATCTCCTCAGGTGCTTTGAAATAGAAACTTTCAGAGTTAAAACGGAGACGATTTTTATCTTTTACTGTTGTGCCAGTTTGTATGCAGAGCAAGATATCGTGGGCCTTTGAGTCTTCTCTCTTCATGTAATGGCAGTCATTTGTGGCAACTATGCTTATATTGAATTTTCTCGCAAGCTCGAAGAGCCTCTTATTTGCTTCTTCCTGCTCAGGAATGCCATTATCCTGTATCTCTATATAAAAATTTTCCGGGCCAAGAATATCCCTGTAAAAAAGAGCTCTTTCCTCTGCCTTATCAAGCATACCTCTCTGCAGAAAATAAGGAATTTCTCCTTTCAAGCAAGAAGTCAGCCCTATTAAACCCTTGCTGTGTTGTGTCAGTAGGTCTCTATCTATTCTCGGTTTGTAGTAGAATCCCTCTGTATAGGCCTTTGTTACAAGTGATACAAGGTTTCTGTAGCCCTCGTTATCTTGAGCGAGTAATATAAAGTGGAAGGATGCCTCTTCGGCATTTGAAGTATTCCTTTTCTCGAAGCGGCTATTGGGTGCCACATAAACCTCACAGCCAATGATGGGTTTAATACCTGCCTTGACAGCACGCCTGTAAAATTCTACTGCACCGAAGATATTCCCATGATCGGTTATCGCTACTGCTGGCATCCTGAAAGCTTCAGCCTGTTTTACAAGCTCTTTTATTCTGATAGCACCATCGAGAAGGCTATATTCTGTGTGGAGATGTAGCGGGACATAATCGGAATGCATATTGAATATTACCACAAATGGTTTCAAGTCAATCAACTTGAACCTGCTTTTGCTGCTACGGCAAAAATTTTCTCTTGACAACTTTCCAGTTTTTACTGTATCTTTCTATTTTTAGTAAATAAGAAATTTGAAGGGGGGTAGAGAATTGTATGCGCTGGGTAAACATCTATTAATAGAATTGCGGGACTGTAATCCTGAAATTCTGAAGAGCCTTGAAAAGGTCAAAAAAATAATGATTTCTGCAGCAAAAAAAGCCAAGGCTACAATAATAGAAAGCTCCTTCCATGAATTTAATCCCTTCGGTATCAGCGGTGTCGTCGTTATAGCAGAGTCCCATTTGTCAATTCATACATGGCCAGAGTACTGTTATGCGGCTGCGGATATCTTTACCTGTGGTGATATTATAAAACCAGAATTAGCAGTTTCATACCTCATCCAGGAATTCGAATGTAAAAATCCCTCTATTGTCGAGATGAAGAGGGGAACACTCTCTCACAAAAATGAAAAACTGCCACATAAGGTAGTTGCAACCTCTACCAGTCCCTTTGCGAATAAAGAGCTTTACAGAACCACTTCTCGTTAGGACTTGTTAGTCTTTTCTATCTGCAAGGACTGCAATGCCGGGTAGTTCTTTCCCTTCGAGAAGCTGAAGGGCTGCCCCTCCCCCTGTGGAGATAAATGATATTGCATCAGATACTCCTGCTTTGTGCACGGCAAGGTCTGTGTCACCACCACCGACAATAGTAAGGGCATATGCGTCTGCGACTGCATGAGCAATAGCAAAGGTGCCCCTTGAAAACGCATCTATTTCGAATACACCCATCGGCCCATTCCAGAGGATAGTTTTCGCATCCTGGATCGCCTCTGAAAAAAGCTTGGCAGTAGCAGGTCCTATATCGAGTGCAGCCCATCTCTTTGGTATTTCAATGGTAGGTATTATTTTCGTTTCTATACCAGGCTCAATGCTCTGGGCAATTACACAATCTACAGGAAGATAAAACTTAATGCCCATTCCTTTCAGCTTTCTCCTTATCCTCTGTGCTGTTTCGAGCATATCTTCTTCAAAAAGGGAATTCCCTACCTCATAACCCATTGCTTTTATAAAGGTATAAGCCATACCGCCACCAATTAAGACCTTATCTACTTTCCCAGCAAGATTTTCGAGCACGTTTATCTTTCCCGAAACCTTTACCCCACCGAGAATTGCAACAAAAGGCCTAACTGGATTAACTATTGCTCCCTTAAGGTATTCCACCTCTCTCTTTAACAGAAGACCGACTGCCGATGGAAGAAATCTTGGCACTCCTACAATCGAAGCGTGTGCCCTGTGAGCAGTTCCGAAGGCGTCATTTATATAGATGTCTGCGAGAGCCGCTAAAGCACGTGCAAATTTTTCATTATTTTGTTCTTCTTCTGGGTGGAATCTAAGATTTTCTAAAACAAGAACATCACCATCTTTCATCTTTGTAACAAGACTTTCTACCTGGTTGCCTACACAATCAGTTGCGAAGATGACTTCTTTATTCAGGAGTCTTTGAAGTCTCTTCGCTACAGGCGCAAGGCTTAGCCTTGGGTCTCTCTTGCCTTTAGGTCTCCCGAGGTGGGAAGAAAGTATAACCTTCGCACCCTCATCAATGGCATAATTTATAGTAGGAAGGGTAGAACGGATCCTTCTGTCGTCAGTAATCATCAAGTTGTCATCGAGGGGCACATTAAAATCAGCCCGAATAAAAACCTTTTTACCTTTAAGTTCAATGTCTTCAATCGTTAGTTTATTAAACAAATTTTTGGATGGAAAGGGATCTATTGCTCTACTTTTTGCCATCTTCAGCCTCTCTTGATTATGTAGAGTATCAGATCCCTGAGACGTGAGCTATAGCCCCACTCGTTGTCATACCATGCAAGAACCTTTGCCATTCTCCCCTCAAGAACCATAGTCAACGTTGCATCCACTATAGCAGAATGGGCATTGCCATTGAAATCAATAGAGACGAGGGGTTCTTCTGAGTATTGTAGGATTCCTTTCAGGGGTCCTTCAGATGCCTTTTTCAATGCTGCATTTATATCATCCGTTGTAGCATCTTTTGCTAACTCAGCAACAAGGTCTATTACAGAAACATTCGGGGTAGGTACCCTTATAGCCATTCCATTAAGCTTGCCCTTCAGCTCTGGGAGCACAAGCCCGACAGCCTTTGCTGCCCCTGTTGTTGTGGGAATCATACTCAGGGCAGCTGCCCGTGCCCTTCTCAGGTCCTTGTGAGGAAGGTCGAGTATCCTCTGGTCATTTGTGTAAGAATGGATTGTTGTCATGAGTCCCTTTGTTATTTTGAACTCGTTGTGTATTACCTTTGCAACTGGTGCAAGACAGTTCGTTGTACATGAGGCATTCGAGATAATCTTATGTTTTCCAAGGTCTAATGTCTCTTCATTAACACCTATACATACTGTTATATCTGGTTCTTTAGCTGGTGCTGATATTATTACCCACCTTGCCCCAGCATTTAAGTGCCGTGAAGCAGATGGTTTGTCTGTAAACCTTCCTGTTGATTCGATTACAATATCCACGCCGAGGTCCTTCCACGGTAGTTTTTCAGGTTCTGTAATAGCAAGGATTTTGATCTCCTTCCCATCAACGGTAATATTTCCATCACCTGCTTTTACATCGGCATCAAAAATGCCATGAACGGAATCATACTTAAGAAGATGGGCAAGGGTTTTTGCATCAGTAAGATCATTAATCGCAATTATTGCTAACTCATTATATCCCCGACTTGCCCTTAACAATGCCCTGCCTATTCTTCCAAAGCCATTAATTGCAACGCGCATTGCCATAAAAACCTCCTTCACCCCTCCTTAATCCTCCCCTTAGTAAGGGGAGGATGGGTGGGGTTAATTATTCTAAAAAGCTATTTATAACAACACCTGTCAAGAGTTTTGGGTAAAAATAGGTTGATTTAGGAGGCATTCTTAGTAACGAAAAGGCAGCCTTTTCAACATCCTCGACCTTGGTGGGATTAAGGAAAAATGCTGCGCTGAATTCTCCGCCTCTTACTTTACCAATGGCCTTTGTTACATTCATTTCGTAATCTATATCTACCTCCCTGAGAACCTTTTTGAGTACCAAGTCATGCAGGACAATTATATCTATCTCCCTAAGGGCTGCAGGGACATCTGAAAGGTTACCTCCCTTAAATTTGAGAAGATACCAGACTTCATCTCTGTTCTTGAAAAAACCGAAGACATACCTTCTGCCTGATATTCTTTTTGGGATATCAAAATCTCCATTTATAAGCTCGATCTCAAAGTACTCAGAGAGTCTCATGTTTATATCTTCTGGTATCTCCTTCACGAGCCTATGGGTGGGAAGTATTGTTAAGCCTTCTTCTAACATGTTTGCAAGAAACATTAGTACATAATCAAAAGGTTCATTAACTTTAGCAAATCTCTTCCTTCCTTTTATCTCCTTCTGAAATTCAAGGGCTGTTTCATACCTATGATGTCCATCGGCAATAAAAATATCTTTTTCTCTGAGCTCCTCTTGTATGACCTCTATATCCTTTTCACCATCAATCGGCCAGAGCCTATGGATAGCACCGTCAGCATCAGCTACTTCAATGTATGGTCTTATCTTAGTGAACTTAGAAAGCAGAATTGAGATCTTCTTATCCGGGCTCTTATACAAAGAGAATATTGGACTCGTGTTTGCCTTGCATGTCCTGAGAAGGTCTAATCTATCCTGCTTTGGTTTAGAATAGGTACACTCATGCGGATGGATCTTGCCTTTGCCTAATTCTTCAAGCTTTACAAGTCCCAGAAATCCAATAAGCCTTTTTTCTTTCCCATCTATGCTGTAAGACATTTCATAAGCGTAAAATAATGGTCTTTTGCTCCTAATGAGGATATTCTCATTTAACCATTCCTCGAGATATCGCCTCGCCCTTGTATACTTATTGTCTGCCTCGGTGTCGCCGGGTTGCTCTTTACCAAAATCTATCCTGACGACATTATAAGGACTCTTTCTATAGAGTTCTTCTCTGTATATAGGCGTTATAAGATCGTATGGAGGAGCAAGAACATCCTCTATAGAAACTTTGGATACATTGTAAAGAATTCCCTTGAAAGGAATTATTTCAGCCATTTTAAAGTCCCGTAGAAAAAGATTTGATATCTTATCATGCCCTAAATATTAAATTCAAACTGCTTCAGTAAGAAATTAAAATTGATGTGGATAAAAACTCTTGACTTTTCAGGGGGGCATGTGTAATATAACTCTGATTTTTCCCCCGAGGAGGTATCTAATGGAAGCCTTACATGAGACTCTTTTAATGGATGCTATTGTCAATCCTGAGAAAATACCGCATAATGTGAGTCATGCCTTTCTTGTATGTATAATTTTAATCCTTGTAGCCCTGGTCATTAGAAAATCTATTCGCTTGGTTCCTAAAGGCACACAGAATTTTGTTGAGGTGATAACAGAGGCAATATTAAATTTAGTAGAAGAAAATATAGGCCACCACTGGGGTAAAACCCTATTTCCTTTTATCTGCACAATATTCATGTTTATACTCGTCGGTAATTGTATGGGCCTGATACCAGGATTTACTGCGCCGACAGCCAATATAAATACAAATGCTGCCATGGCAGTACCTGTGTTTTTAGCAACCCATTATTATGGGATCAGGGTCAACGGTATTAAATACATAAACCATTTCCTTGGCCCTGTCCGTTCCATATTTGCGCTACCACTTATGATACTGATGTTTGTTGTAGAGTTTGTCGGCCATCTTGCAAGACCGCTAACCCTTACTGTCCGGTTATTTGGCAATATGATAGCAAAGCATATATTACTTCTCGTTCTTGCAATTCTCGCCCCATGGATTATCCCGACTTCGATCTTAGCACTTGGTGTACTTGTAAGTGTTGTGCAGGCCTTTGTCTTTACACTTTTGGCTACTCTTTATCTCGCTGGTGCTGTTGAAGAGGCACATTAATTAAAAATTATTATTGAAAGGAGGGAGACATTAATGAAGAAGACTGTGGTTGCGATTTCGCTTACTCTCATACTATTATGGGTATTAGCGCCTTTGTGTTTTGCTGCGGAGGCTGAAGCTGCTGCAAAAGGTTCAAATGTATTTTACTATGCAATGGCTGCACTCGCCGCTGGTATCGGAGTGGGAATCGGTGCTTTGGGTTGCGGCATTGGTCAGGGTGTTGCCACAAGCAAGGCATGTGAGGGAATAGCCAGGAATCCAGGCGCATCAGGTAAGATCACAACATCTCTTATCATTGGTCTTGCTATGGTTGAGTCACTTACAATATACGCCCTCGTTGTTGCCCTCATTATCCTTTTTGTGAATCCTTTCGGCAAGCTCCTTCAATAAGAATCAATGGGGGGCAGTTAACTGCCCCCTGTTATCCCTGACTTGAATTTGATACATTTAAAGATCCCTTTTAGAAAGATTCCATATATTATCATAACTACATTCTGGCTCATCACTATGGCCATGCTAATCGTAAGGCACTACTTTCCTGAGAATATTGGACTGACACTCCACGAGGCTGTTTTTCCCAAGGAGCTATATGAAGAACACTGGATGGGTGCCTATCTCAATGGTGAAAAGATTGGTTATTCCTATTGCAAGATAACAGAATTAAACCATGGATATAAGGTCTCCGAAACCCTCAAATTAAGACTCAAGGTGATGGGGATAGAAAAGGATATTAACACGATCACAAATGCTGAGGTTGATAACCACTTCAGGCTTTTATCCTTCCTATTCAGGTTGGAATCCGATATAACAACGGAGATTAAAGGAAGGGTAGAGGGGAAGAACCTTCTGGTAACAATAGATGCAGGGGGGATGACGTCCACCCAGACAATACCGCTGAAAGAATCTCCCTATCTAAATCTCTCCATTCTTCCAGAGATCCTGAGAAAGGGGCTGAAAACAGGCGATAAAATAAGCATTCCAATCATTGAGCCTGCAACCCTTAGCCAGGAGTATATGGAAGTAGAAGTTATTGGGAAAGATCCCATCATGTCCTTGGGCAAAAAGCGGGATGCCTATAAAGTAAGAGGGGTCTTTAAAGGCATTGAAACCTTTATGTGGCTTACTGACAATGGCGAGGTACTAAGGGAAGAAAGCCTGCTGGGGTTTACACTTGTGAAAGAGACCAAGGAGGATGCAACCCAGCCTGGCAAACCCTCGATGGATTTGATAGCACAGGTTGCAATACCCTTTAGTATCAAGTTATCCCCTGATGTAGACTACCTTAAAATAAGGCTATCCGGGGTTGATCTAAAAGGGCTTGAGCTTAATGGTGGAAGGCAGACCCTTAAAGGAGACATCCTCGAGATAAAGAGAGAATCTCTATCCCTACCCCCCTTTAATTCTCCCCTTAGTAAGGGGAGATACAGAGGGGTCGAAGGGGAGAAAGGGGGATCTTTAGATGAATATCTAAAAGAAACCATATTCATCCAATCAAAAGACCTGGCAATCGGCTCACTGGCAAAAGATATTATTCGCGGTGAAAGAGACACGCTGAAGATGACAAGGCTTATCTATGAATGGGTATATAAGAATATTAAGAAAACTCCAGTAATAAGCCTCCCCATGGCTACAGAGGTGCTAAGAACAAAGGAAGGTGACTGTAACGAACATGCCACCCTTTTTACAGCCCTTGCACGTGCAGCGGGGATTCCAGCAAGGATAGCCGTAGGGCTCACATACAAGGATGGATTTTTTTACTATCACGCATGGCCTGAGGTTTATCTCGATGAATGGGTGGCAGTTGACCCAACCTTAGGACAGTTCCCTGCTGATGCATCCCACATCAGGCTCCTTACGGGCGACATAGATAAGCAACTACAGCTTCTTGGTGTAATTGGTAAGCTCAAATTAGAAGGGATAGAATATCGTTAACCCAAATAATGCAGACATTGTTCAAAAATTTATTTAACTCGATGAATTATTGGGAATATCTTTGTTTGTTATATCCATAAAAATATTCCAATAACCATCAGTTGAAGGTACACTAAGGTATCGAAAAATAAATTTTTTCACAACATCTGCATTATATAAATGCATTTTTCGGGTTAAACATGCTAATATCGCTTTAAAACAGCACTATGAAAGCCATCTCATAAGCAGATTTCTTGCTCCTTCTTTGTCGAGCGGCTGGTTGCCTGACCCGCATTGAGGATCTTGCACACAGGAAGGGCAACCTTCTTCGCAAGGACATTCATCAATAACTTTCAAGGTAGCCATAAGCCAATCGCCGATAACCTCAGCCCCCCTTTTTGTAAGTCCAATTCCGCCTTCATATCCGTCATAAATAAATATCGCAGGTTGCTTAAACTCAGGATAAAAGGTGTAACTTAATCCTCCAATATCTCCCCTATCACAGAGGGCAAACAATGGTATGCATGCTATTGCAGTATGCT
>Ga0315268_10000487_pt1 | contig 46768 bp, 64 predicted proteins | sample C1_top_MG_FD_204535 | JGI IMG/M metagenome (GOLD analysis project Ga0315268, IMG submission 204535) | Sediment microbial communities from Yellowstone Lake, YNP, Wyoming, USA - C1_top | ecosystem: Environmental > Aquatic > Freshwater > Lake > Sediment | place: USA: Wyoming | collected 2017-08-01 | reverse complement strand
TTTCAGTGATAAGATACTGAGTGCTGAGGTTACGTTTGAATGGGCGCCATTTGACGCTAACGGCAACGCTAACAAGTACGAAGAGTCAACTGACGGCACAGTACTACCAGCAGTTACTGCATACGCTTAGTTATTGATGCGGGTATAAGGTTTTTAACGGCTTTTCTTCTTGAGCCGATAGATACCATTAGGAAACAAGAAAACCCTTCAGAATGGCAGATACGACACATACAATCGAACCACAGCAGATAAGACAGATTATCTTAGCTAAGAAACTGAACATAAGCAGGATACCAGATAATGCGTATAAACAGTTCATTGATTTGGCTGATGGTGAGTTTGCTGGTGATTATGGTATGACTGTCAAACATCTGTTAGATGTGTATTTTGGTATCATAAATAAAGGTACTGAACATATTGAAATGCAGATAGGTATGATTGAAGAACGGTTGCAGAGGTTAGAGTCCAACGCAGCCGATGATAAGGAAAAGAAACCAGTACGGAAGATGCTGGATGGAACAGTGGTGAAAACAAAATGAGTGAAAGGTTTAGCAGGCATTTGAATTTAGGAGAGCCGATTGAGATTGACGGTGACAAGTATTACCTGAAAAGTCTAGGTACGGAATACGCATCAGACTTGTTCAAGGTACAAAAGTTTATGTTGCCGTTGTACAAGGAAACGAAAGGTAAGGAAGTCAAGGATGATGAGTTTATAGACTTGTTCAGCAAGTTCCCTGACGAACTTATAGTCCTAGCTACCAGGTTAGTTAAAAAGACATTAGAGATAAGTTACCCTGAAGATGCTAAGGATGGCGATATGGACAGGTTTGCTGCTAAATACTTATGGCAGTTGTTCATGGGAGTCATGAAAGTCAATAGTGCATCAAGCAAGAAAGACGACTTACCGCCAACATTGATAGCCAATGCAACTAAACGAGATTAAAGAACGGTTACAAGGTAAATCGACAAAGTACCTGACTGAAGAGGACATACCAGAAATCCATGACATTCTCATGGTAGAGTATGGTTGGATACCTGTTCACGAGTTCAGGGAACTGCCAATGTCAACCTTATGGTCGTTATTATCCGCTATCAAGAAACGGAAAGAACGGGAACAGAAAGAAGCTGAGAAGTCAAGAAAGAAGAGATGATACCTAATGGCACAAGAAATAGTTGAAATCTTAATGCGGTTGAAAGATGAGATTACACCTCAACTTGAAGCTATTAGAGAAACTCTTGGAGATACTAAAGATGATATAAGGGAACTTACTAAGAACATGCGTAACCTTAATATCAACATGTTAGCGTTAGGTTTCTTTGGTAAGTTATTACAAACCACATTCAGTGCTTTACTAAATCCTGCAGCTAGTTTAGTAGGTATATTTGATTTATGGAACATCGCACTTCAGATGTTATTCTTACCTTTAATGATAGAACTCATGCCATTAATGATGAATTTTACTAACTGGATTATGAACTTAGACCCAGTAACACAAAAGACTATTGGTGCTATTGTCTTGCTTATGATGTCTATAGGTTTCTTACTTAGCACAATGGCGTTCTGGACAATAGGTATTAAGAATTTTTTAACAGAGTTCCCTAAAGTTACATCAGCACTAAAAGAATTAACAGCTATGAAAACCATAGGTATTGGTATTGCACTAGTTGGGTTAATTTCGTTTGGATTTGAATTAGACCAGTTTTTAAAAGATTTGAAAGCTAAGGTTGCTATTGAAGTCATATATGCAGATTTATCTGGACTAGCTGGTAGTTTATCAACTATCTTGTTAGGTATGAATATGTTTAAGCCATCACCAATATTAGGGACACTAGCTTTAGTAAGTATTGGTGCACAGATTATATTTTCTAATATGGCTGGTGAAAAGACATTATCACAAAAGTTATACGATGTATTATATGCTGGGTTTGCTGGATTTGTTGTAGCTGGACCACCAGGAGCAATAATTGCTGTATCTGCTGCTGTAGTATTAGATTTTGTTATATCCAATGAAGCATGGCAGAAGTTAAAACAAGACTTGTCTGATTTATGGGCAACAATGAAAGCATGGTGGAAACATATAACTACTGGAGAAAGTGCGTTTGTGGATACAACTAAATATCCAAACATGGGTAAAAAACCAGTCACGCCAGATAGTTTTCAACCAACATTAACACAGAACGATTTAAATGCTATTTCAGGAAAAGGAGTAAGTTATGCAACTACATCTTCACAACAATCAACAGTATATAATTTCAATATTCAGAAAGCATATGGAGATAGAGAACTTGAAAATAATATTAAACAATGTATGTCTCAAGTTAGTAGAGATAGTTCAATTAATCAAGTAAGTAGGTCAAGTTCAGCTAAAATATTCGGAGTAACTGGTTAAAATGACATGGACTTCAAACATAATCGTATCTAAATACGTGCCACAGACTGACGCTACAGTCACAGTCACGATTGATACTACAAGAGATACTGAGAACTTGCAGAACGCATTAGTATTCTTCACACCACCAGCGTCTAGCAAGGAACAGACTAGCGGTGTGTCTAAGAAAGATACTAAACTGATTGACTTGTTAAGGATTGAAGAACGTATCACTGTAGACGGTATATTATCCACTGACACTGTAACTACCGCATCACAAAAGAAAGCTAACTTGAAACAGATATTCAAAGCTGGTGGGGTGTTCAACATGACATACGAAGGTGAGACGTTCACCGCTATTATGGAAAGGATAGAGTTTGACAGGAACCATATGGACGGTAGCGAACCTGGTATTGGCGAGTCAGGGTTCATGGTAAAGTTCACTGCACTTAGAGGAGTCAACATGGTAGGAAGCGAGTAAGATGGCTAACAAGTATGTCAATGTAGGTATCTTAGCGTTAATCATAGCACTAACAGCAGTCACCATAACACTAAACTCACAAGTCAGGATTAAAGTTGAAAAGACAAAATCTACCTTTTACATTAACGATAGCGTGTTCTGGCGAGTGACTGGTGTTGAATACCTGCAGATGTACGACGGTAAGACTTTGATGAAGTTTAATTCTAGTTTATCAGGTGTCAAGACCGAGATAAACGGGAACTTAGTTACAGTTAAAAGGACTTCGGTGTTCAACGGTGGGGTTATAGTGTATGATACGTATCATTTTGATAGTACTATATCTGATGTTAAGATGTTTCCTATCACGCACGATGTTAGGGTTGTCAATGGCGAAGGTAAGATATTACAGTATAAAGTTACAAACTTAGGTACTAATCTGACACCATCGCTTAACGCCACATCACCGCAACGGTTTGGTGATATGAAGATTGAATATCCAAACGATTATATATCTTCCATTCTTACTAAGACAGGAACTCTTACAGTCAGATACCAAGTGTTATCATTTGATGAGACTAGACAAATTAGATTGTTCGACCCGTCACCTAGTTATTACCTTGACGCTAACGCAGCAGGAACGTCTACAACATGTACATCGTTGTTACCATGTAAATCATTACAGAACTTGACAGATTTAGTTACATTAGCTGCTGGTGATACTGTGTATTTTGATAGTTGTGATATATTCAGGGGTAAGTATGTGTTTGACGATGCTAGTGGTACAGCAGGAAGTCCAATCTCGTTCACAACCAACGGCACATGCGCAAGACAGGCTAGGATATGGGGTAGTTTTAATTATAGTAAGTCTACAGACTGGACAAGTTTAGGTAGTAACAAGTATGAGTCTACTAAAGGTGATTTAACTAACACAGCCAACGTATTCTTTTATGGGACTAACAACTATGCTAACGGTGTTGGATATCCAAGTCTAGGTACTAAGAAAGCATGTACTGCTTTGACAACCAACTACGATTACTGTTACAATTCATCTGGTCAGAACATGGTATTATATTTATCAACTGGTAATCCTGGTACGGTTGCAGGTGGGATTGAAGTGCCTAACTATGAAGATACAGGAACGTCTATATTCAGGGTTAGCCAAAAGAACTTTGTTAATGTTAGGAACTTATCGTTTTCCTTTGCTAACGAACTTGGGTTTACTGCATTTCTTACAAGTAACGTAAACTTTACCGATAATACAATGGAATATGTATACCAGAAAGGGTTGTACATTGACGCTGATAGGACTACCAATTATAAAAATAATTATGTAAATAGAAACACGTTCAGAGAATGTGGGTTGAGGATGTTGAACTCTTATGGTCTGGAAGGTAGACAGGGAGAATGTATTTTCTTTAACAAACACACAGGAGTGTTTGTTGACCAGAATAAAATATATAACGGGTACGGTGTAACGATAAACTTTGTTAATGTAACCAACTACATAATTAGTTACAACTGGATTAACGGTTCATCTATTGACGATAGTGTACCGTCTGGTATTTACCCTGAAGGTAGTTCTGACGGGTTAATCATAGGTAACAACGTGAGTAAGATATACACGTCAGGTATTAACCTTGTGATTGAAGATGCTAGTAAGCTAGTAACTAACGTCACTGTGGTAAACAACACGTTCATCTCAGCTACAAACTTCATCAACACTAACAGTATAGCAGGTAAGAAGATTAATAATATAACTATTATCCAGAACACGTTTATCCAGCCTGATTGTAAGACATACCTTAACAACTCAAGGTTGTATTATATTGACCATTATGCAAACTTAACTATTAAGAACAACATCTTTTACAGTGGCGGTAACACGTCGTGTATGATGTATTATATCAACATGACATCTGGTAAACTAGACTCTAACAACAACCTATTCTACAGCCCAAACGGTGCGGATAGATGGGGTAGGATTGGCAGTACAACATTAACACCACTGTCACAATGGCAGTCAACCACTGGCAACGATAGTAGTTCAGTGTCAAGCGACCCGTTGTTTGTTGATTATAACGGTGGGGATTACAGGTTAGGCGGTAGTTCACCAGGATGTACAATCTCAACCACAGGAAGTTACGTTGGTGTGTATCCTTGTCTTACCTCGCCATCAGTAGGATGGAAAGATACTGGGTTTAGTAAAAGAAGAAATATAACCATCTTATCACCTGGTACTTTGACTAACTATCCAATGGACTTGTTCATTAACAAGACAACAGACATGCAGACTAACATGTCAGACGTTGTGTTCTATTCAGGTAATAACCAGATGATTAAAAGGAAGATTAATTACACTTCAACTATAGGATATTACGTTGTCATGTTAAACCTTACTAATGGGTATAACACTATCGAGATGTATTATGGTAACACCACATATCCATGGATTGACCAAGACCCGTTCCAAGATTCAAACTATGTATCGGTGTACATGCTTAACAACGTATCAGATTTAAAGAATAGGTTTACTGGCACGTTAAGTTCGCCTATCGCACCAACATTTAACGGGTTTAACATCACATTCACCAATTTCACGTTCATGTCGATTGGTGATAACGACGAGATTAACAGTACCAAGTTCTGGACTATTGAAGCTTGGGTGTATAAAATATCTAATTGTACGGTAGAAAGTGATTTACTTATTAAAGAAGGTGCATTTGCACTTGCTGACGGATTACCAACTAATCTATGGAGGTTACAGGAAAGGAGTGCTAGTAGCGCACAGGCGTTATCAGGTAACAACATGTGTTTCCAGAACAGTTGGAGTTTTGTATCGGTAACTAACAGTTCATCAGGTATCACGTTCATGGTAAACGGTAACTCTACTACTGCAGATAACACAGTAAACTTTACAAGTAACAACGCTATCTTGAACATATCCAGGGCGTCCCAGACAAGTTTCTTTAACGGTTCAGTGTCTAGGTTGACTATATCAAAAACTAATAGAAATTTGGACTGGAACAACCTTACTTACCTGTCCAGAGCAAGTCCACAGACTATTTTGTCTTATACAACCGAAGAAAATCAAATTACTAACAACCCACCGACATTATCCGCACAGACACCAGAGAATAACACACTACTCGTACAGACATCGCCAACACTAACAGCTACAGTTGTTGATTTAGACGTTCAGGCAATCAGTGTTAACTTCACCAACAGTTCAAACGGTAAACAATTATGTTATAACACTACAACTACAGGCAACACAGTCAACTGCCAGGTTACTTTGGGTGCTAATAAAGCTTTGAGATGGAACATCACGATAAACGACAGTACAAGTTTTGTCAGGTATGGCGTGTACAACTTATCAACATCGTTCCCAGTAACCACGTCAATATTGTTAGAGAACTCACCTAACCAAAGAGAATATGAGTTAGGCAGTGCTGTGGTTATCAGGTACAATTCCAGCGATAGTAGTTCAATATGTTTAGACATCATCCATCCAAGATACAGGTACAACTATGCGTGTGACACTGGCACAGAAACAGTATCGTTCCCTGAAGTGTATAACTTGATGTTCAACGATAGCAATACTAGCAAGGTGTTAGCATATTCAGGTAACGTGACATCTATCATGACAAGCAACCAGTCAGACATCCAGAACTTAAGTTTTAACCTAACAACATCAGGGTTTGTTGAGAATGTTAAGGTTGACGTTAACAACGACGGTATCCTTGATTATTACGTTCCTGGTAAGGTATTGTCTGACAAACTTGAGATTATGCGGTTCAGCAACAACCTTACCAATGAAACGTTTGCATATACAGGAAGCGGACAAAGTTATCTTAGATACCTTATCATGCCAGACTTGGATTTAAGTTACGGGTTAAGGTTACAAGTTAATGCGCCTAAGTACACTGGTGATTTAGTGTTGAACGCTACCGAGACAGTATACAAGGATTTGGCTAACACCAACCACGAATGGAACACTACTGAAAGCAAGATTAGGATGTATAAGACCATAGGTAGTTATACTTATGATTTTGTTGAATATTACAATGCTGGTTCGTTTGATGCGCATGTTAATGATGACATACCAGGAATGGCATATATTGATTTTGGTACAGCAAATAACATATACGATGACAATGATGCTACTGCAACTGTACAATTTACTGGATTAGAACACGCTGTTTACGGTTTAGGATTGAGTAATATTACTTTATCGTTAAACAATATATCTAGTGATATGACACTTAAGTTTAAATATTATTTTGATTGTGAAAGGTCGTGTGGTGGTAGTATAAGATTATACAACTGGTCCACATTAACTTACGATTTAATATATAGTAATGTTGCGTATGGTACTATTTTAGATACTGGAATAGTAACTTTAACTATCCCGTCTGCTTATAAGAACAGTACAAACAGCATAAAACTATTATCTGAACATTCATCATCAACAGTGTCAAGTCTAAACGATAATTTTCAATGGACTTATTTATACACGTTATCAGGTCAGCCAACCAACGCATACGAGACTAGACCAGCAGCGTATCTGAACACTACCACACTTACTTTAACTACAAGTCCTGTCTGGATAACTAATGTTACAGTACTGGTTAATACCAGTAACGCAACAACTGATAATGTCAAGGTATACTTATCTTCGGATAGCGGAGTTAACTGGAAACTTGTTGATTACCTAGACCAACAGGTTAAAGTTAATTTCACTATCAACGGCACAGTATTGAAAGCTAAGTTTGAACTAGGTACTAACAATAAAGACGTTACCTCGTTCATCAGGTATATCAGGTTAGTAAGTTTAGTAGACAGTTATGCTACCAACATAAGTTTTGACTTTGGTAATGACGGGTTTTACGATTGGAAGAACACTACAGTCATGAACGAGACAGTCAGGGAATATTACATTACCAACCACACATTCTCAACATACAGAAGAATATACTGTGATACACCAAGTTATACTGATTACTGTCTATTCCCTATCAGGATGAAAGTTGACAGTGCTGGATACGTTAACATTTCAAAGATTAACATGAGTTCGGATATCTTAACTGGGAACTTTATAGTTAACAGCACACCAATCAACTGTACAACTGCTAGTTGTGAGGTTAAACTTAATTTCACATGGGACAACGGTAACAACCTGTACGTTGCGCCATACTTAGCATATTACGGTCAGGGTAATGTTACTGTATATGCAAGGACAAGCGATATCACTATAAACACAACAGTTGTCATGTGGTATTCCAATTTCAACCAAAGCCTACCGTATAAAGTATCATACTTAGAGTTCATACCAAGAAGTCCAACAAGTAAGAACGTGACACCGTACGGTCAGACTAACCTAGTTGCCATATACAACCTTACCATGCTGAACAAAGGACAGAAGAACATGAACATATCAGTCATGGTTAACGAGAGCAACTGTGTTAATTTCACAGTATCAAGCACCAATAACAAGTCACAAGGTACGTTGCTAGGCAGTCCTAACCAATGGTACACTATATTCAGTAACAAAGAATATAATAATAAATCTAGGGTATGGATGTGGGCTGATTACAACTGCACACCTGGATGGGACGTGTGGACTCCTGACATCCTGTTCAAAGGTTGTGCTTTTAATACTACATGTAATGACGAGCTTGGGGTGAATTAAGATGCCAATAAGAACAACGTCAACCAAGTCACAACAGGCAGTAGTCTGGATACCACCAGATACAACACCTAAGTATAAGTTAACCATTACTGATTCACAGGGTACAGTGTACGATGTCACTAACAACGTGTCCATGTTGAAAGTCAGGGACGGTGTGACTGAATACATTGGCGATTTCGAGTTTGAACTGTACAATAACGACGAGTCATGGACTGGCAAGTTCACTGGTAACGAGACTGTGTTGTATTACAAAGATTATTCAGATACAGCAACCACGCTTAGGTTCAGGGGTAGGGTTGAGAAAGTCAGTTATAGGAATTATAAGATTAGGGTTACGGGCAGAAGCGAGAGTTTAAGAATTGTGGAAAGGACTGTAACCAAGAGTTACACTGACGCTGAAGTGTCTGACATCTTGAAAGATTTAATATCCAACTATGCAAGTATATTCACAGTAACCAACGTACTTAACACTGGCATGACATACACAGTAAGCTGGTTTGAAAAGCCGTTCTGGGACTGTGTACAGGAGTTGTGCGGTGAGTCAGGGTTTAGTTTCTATGTAGACGCTAACATGGACAGTCATTTCTTTGAGAAAGGCACTAACCAGAACACAAGCGAAGCGGTAGTACACACTTACAACTTGTTAGATGTTGGAGACTTTGCACAGGATGTCAGTCTAGTCAAGAACAAGGTTAGAGTGTACGGTGCTACCATTAACGGTGTTCAGGTGTTTTACACAGCACAGGATACCACATCACAGACAACTAACATCACCAGGGTTGAGATTGTTAAGGATGATAACATCACAGATTACAGGTCAGCAGCACTGATTGGCGAAGCTAAACTTAGGGCGATGAAAGAACCGCCTGTAGTTGGCGACGTTACTGCATTTTTATTAGCCGAGATTAACCCAGGAGATACTATCAGGATATCAGCACCGTACGATAATCTACCGTTTGAATGGTACGACACTACTGGGTATGAAGATGTTATTGACCATGAAGGCGGGAAGTTTGAAACGAGTGTTAAGATTAACAAGGAACCTAGAACACTGGCTAACCTGTTTGTCGGGTTATTATCTAGGGAAGCTAGTAAACAAGACACGTCAAGCAATCCGTTCGACATGGACTATACATACACGTTCCAGTATGATACGGATGAAGGCGACCATTTCCATACCCAGATAACCACAGGTGTGTTGAAACTGTCAACGGGATACAGTTCTGGGACATGGACAAGTCCGACAAGGAGTGCGGATAACCCGATTACACAGGTGAACGTGATAGCGGTTGGTCAGACAATGACTGCGGTATCGGTAGAAGTCAGTTCGGATAACGGCAACACATGGACAGTAAGTCCTATCAACACGTTAACCACACTGTCCAATCCAAACCAGACGTTACTGGTTAAAGTCAACATAACTGACACCAGTACACAAATCGATTCCCTTTCCGTACAATATCGTTAAATTTATATATTGTATAGATATTATTAAAATAAAATGGATGAAGAAATATTTATTGGTAGTCTTTTAGGGGATGGTTGTTTAATAAAAACTGATTGTAGTTATAGAGAGAAACATTCTTGGAAACAAAAAGAATATTTGAAATGGAAAAATAGATATTTAGGTTTTAATTATAGAGAAACAAAAGATTATTGTGAAATATATAAAGGAGATAAAGTTTTATTTAAAAAATATAGGTCTTTTATTTATCCTGATGATAAAAAGAGAATATCTAGTGAATTATTAAATAAACTAACTGTAAAAGGATTGGCGATTTGGTTTTTAGATGATGGTTCTTATAATTATAGGAGTAATAACTCTAGGATAGCTACTTGTTGTTTTAATTATGATGAACATAAAAAAATGATTGAATTTATCAAACAAAAATTTAATATTGAATGTAATATAGGTAAGACTTATAATAAAAAATATAAAAAATATTATCTTTTTTTAACATTTGATTCAGAGAATACTAAAAAACTTATTAATTTAATTACTTCTTTTGTTCCAGAATGTATGAATTATAAACTAGGAAAAGATAAAGTTAAGTCAATTTATTCTAAAAATAAAGTAAAAGAATATTTAAATAATCATAGAATAGAATCTAGGGGATATACACATAAGTGGGCTAGTAAAAATAGAATAAAAATAAAAGAATATTATTTAAAAAATAAAGAACGTATATGTAAGTATAGAAGAAAGTATTATTTACTAAATAAAAAAAAAGCTGCTGAATTACAAAAAAGTTATATAAAGAGACCAGAAATAAGAAAACATAGAGCTGAATTAGCACTAAAATATTATCATGAACATAAAAAATAGTTTGTCAATACAGTACAGGTGAGTGAGAATGAACGTAATAGATTTTGTTAAAGCGGTATGGGTTAAAGCTACAATCAGGAAACAACGGATGGTTAGGCATATTAAACCTGTAGTCCCGCAGATTGGAGTGTATAAAGACAGGGAAGATAATCGGGATTATATGTTAGTGGGTGAAGGTGGCGAGAAACCTAAAGAGTTCATGTTACCTATCACACCGTTTGATTATGTTAAGAATCAGGGAACGTGGAATAGTTGTTTTGTTACAGGAACTCCTGTTTTAATGGAAAATTTAACATATAAACCAATAAATAAAATAAGGGTTGGTGATTATGTTGTAACTGATAAAAGTAATCTAAGAAAAGTAACTCGTTTATTTAAAAGGGAATGGCAAGGTAATATATTTAAGATTGAAGGACAAGGTATTTTACCAATAGAAGTTACACCTGAACACCCTTTCTTAACAAGAGATAGAGGTTGGGTATTAACTAAAAATCTAAATAAAGAAGATTATCTTGTTATACCAAAAACAAATAATATTATTAAAGATAAATTAGATTATTCATTTGAAGAGGATGATGATTTTTTATGGATGTTAGGATTATATTTAGCTGAAGGATGTACATCAAAAGAAACAACTTCTACTTTCTCTTTACATTCTGAAGAGATAGATTATGCAGAAAAAATAGAACATGTTTTTGATAAATTAGGAACAAAACATTGGAGATATGTAAAAAAAGATAGTAAGGCTATGGGTGTTTTTATAGCTGGTAAAGATTGGTGTTCTTATTTTGAAAAAAATTGTGGTAGAGGTTGTCAAAATAAAAGATTATCTAATAAATTTTTAACTTTAGAACCAAAAAAACAACTTAATATATTAAAAGGATGGATAGATGGAGATGGGTATATCAGTAAAGACCGAATTATTGCTGCAACAACTTCTAAAGAATTAGTTATCCAAATGAATGAAATAGCTAAACGTAATAGTTTAAAACCCACTATTTTATTAAGAAAGAAGATAGAAAATAGAAAACAAACATATCTTCTTTTATTTGGAAGAGATATGTGTTCAAGATTATTATTTGATAAACCAAAACAACATAATGGTAGATATTATTCTGAAGATAAGTCTAATTTTTATGTTAGAATATCTAATATAACTAAAAAACTATTAAATAAATCTAATGTTTATAATCTTGAAGTGGAAGGAGATAATACTTATATTGTAAATGGTGTTGCTGTGCATAATTGTTTCTCACATGCGCTATGTACTGGTATTGAGATGTCGCATAAGTTAAAAGGGGATAACATACCAGGATACATACCATTATCAGAACGGTATCATTATTACAAGGTTAGAGAGAGTAACAACCAAGAACATCTTAACGTGGGAATGACAAGTAGGGATGGGTTACAGTTAGGTGTAGAAGGTGTATGTCCAGAGAAGTTGTGTCCTTATGATAACTGGGAGATGGCTAAGAAACCAGATTACATAGCAGACGGGTTTCGGTTATGGAAGGTTGACAAGTACTATCGTATCTTTGACTTAGACGGGTTAAAGGAAGCACTGTACGAGTTTCACTTACCTGTATTGATAGGCATATTCATGAACGAAAGTATGCGGATGTTTAACGGTCCTATGTTAGATAACGACAAGGGATTGTCTGGTGGTCATGAAGTGTTATGTTACGGGTATGATGATACCACACAGGAACTGTTATGTATCAACTCTTGGGGTTTGGATTATAAAGAGTTAGGTTGTTTCAGGATACCGTACAAGTATTGGGAACGGAGACAGATAGATACCTGGACAATCACAGTTTAAATCGAAAAGTTTTTATATTGTGAAACCAATACTACTAAATTAGGTGTTGTTGATGACGAAGAGACCAAGTGAATTCGTAAATATTTCTATTACAAACGAACAAATTTACAACGAAGTTAAATCTTTACGTGAAGATATATCTTCTATGCGAGATACGTTATCAGAACATAAGAAAGATATTAATGTTAAGTTATCATGGGTAAAAACCCTGACATTCGCATCGTTCGGTTTCTCAATGTTCATTCTAGGCACACTATTAAATCATATCATGAAATAAGGAGGGTAAAATGGTAGATTGGAACAAGGTTAAAGAGATTATCTTTACAATATCAGGACATTGTATTACTGGGTTTGCGACTGGGTTTGCAACCGCATTGATTGAGAAAGGAGATATAACACAAGAAGGACTGCATTTTGCGTTGATTGGTGGTGTTTTAGGTATGTTAAGGATACTTGTATCAGAACTTGACAATATCTCAAAGAATAAGGCTGTAGGCGGGTCTAAGAAGAACGTACAGGGTAATAAACCAGTTAAAACATACTTTGGGTTTTAGAACATGCCAGACATCGGTGCTAGGGTAGACGCACCAGCTATGGAACGGTATGCTATGCGGTTTAAAGCGTCAATCCAAAGATTGTTTGGCGGGTACATGAGACAACCTATCTATGTCAATGACCAGGGCAGTTACCTTGAAGTCAGTGGCGGGTGTGTGTTAAGAGACGGGACTTGTTCATATAGAGCACCGCAAGATGGTAGTGTGTGTTATTCCTGTCCCACTTACCTTGCTAAGGTAGAAGGGAAGAAATAAGTTAAGTGACTATAAACAGGATAATCACTACAATCAGTAACACGAACAGGAACACGTTAATCCAGTCAGTCTGTCTAGGCTTACCCTCTTCCAAAGACAACTTATGTTTTCTTTTCCTTCCATACACCAACTGACTATGGTAATACTGCATCATATTTTTAACGTGCCTATCTTGTTCAGCAACACCTTATCATGTTCTAGTAACCTGATAAACAACGCAGACTGTGTTTCCTGTAAGTCTTTGATAACCTTGTTCTGTTCTTCCAGTCTGGTAATCAAGACACCGAACTGACGCATTAAATCCTGTTGTTCATCCTTCAACCCCCAGATTTGCCACTCCATCTCGTTCAGTTCAATATCTTTAGTATCGGTATCAGGACTGTCAGACACCCACACAGCGTTACAACTGCCTTTTATGACATCATACGACATAGTTGACACCAATCACACCACAATGACCGCAGGAGTAACACACTCCTAAACGCAAGTTGTTATCTTTCACCCTGACACTGGTACTACCACACATCGGACAGTTGTAGTTCATTTTTTCCTCCTTAAGATATCTATGATTATATAACTTACACCCATGCCTGCTATAAAACCAATCCAATAAAAATCATTGAAATCTAGTCTCATTTGTTCATCCCTTTTGTATATCCTACTGGTCTCTTCTCAAATCTACCATATATCAGTTCATAATTCTGACACTTTCTCCCGTCATAGATAAGAACTGGTTGTTGGTTAGTCTTGAAGATTAACAGACATTCATACCCGTTAGGTGCATTATCCCTAAGTTTCTTCCACACCTTCACCATCTCGTTCCACGTTATAGATTTATGAAATTTAGTCTCAATAACAATATGATAATTTTCACTGATGATATCATATTGTTGAACATACCCTTTCCTATCCGTAGTTCTCATATCCCCGTAAAACTTTTTCAAGTTAAACTCGACATCATATTCAAACTGATTACCTTTATTCTTAGCACTTCTGTGTGTTACCATTGGTCTAACCTCTTCTGTGGTTGTTTATACTCGCTATTCTTAACCTCTTCTGATGTCATGAACGTGTCATCAGGATTGGCTATCGGGTACGTGTCATTGTCCTTTAAAGGGAAATACCCGTCTTTGAACTGTTGCGGTGTTATCTCACGCATATCTTTCCACCTGACAATCTTCTGGACATCACCATGATTATCATGACTTATCATACTAACCTTATACTGTTGAACTGTGGTAACCAGATACCCAATCTTACCAGTACCTTCATATCTCAGGATGATAGGCAAATCTTCCATCTTGTCCAAGATAACCTGTGACATCCCAAACCCTGAATATTTAAAGAAGTAATGGTTCTTATTGACTTTCTTGAAATACACTTCCCTGTCACCGTACAACCCTTTTCTAGGTATTGGGATTATCCCTGTATCGTTAACCTTACGTTCAAACTCCTGTTCCAACCCACCCATCTTCATCATCTCCTTCTTTTGTTTAACCTTAGCGTTATACTTTCTAGCATATTCAATCTGTCTCAACCTGAACGCTGGGTCTTTTTTATATTTCAGGTTATAATACTTCCTATACTTATCCCTGCGTATCTTATAATACACAGTATTTCTAGCTTTATCCCTAAGCTTGGTATTATCAGCCTTGATAGACTTGACAATACGTTTCCACTCATCTTCAGAGTATTTTAGGCATTTTGATACTGCCTTCTTCAATCTGTCTGATAATCTCTGCTCTGATAACTTTCTTGACTGGACCATACTTCTTATCCACCTCCTTATCAACCAACCGACTGACATAACTGTGAAACCTGTCCATGCACGTATAATCACAGTATTGCTTGTTAGTCTTAATATCCTCCCCACACCATCTACACTGTATCACTTTAAATTCTCTTCATTAAGATTAAAGAATACTTTTATCCATATTTGGACTGATTGGGTATGTACGCCGTATGGTTGTTCAGCTTCCATGTCTTTATACCATTTGATAGCTTCCATTTTTATATCTTGTTTATAAGATAGCATTATTTTTACTCTACTTTCTGTTTCTTCTCCTGCATCTTTCCATTTTACTTGTCTTAAATTTATTACTATATCTTTCAATGTTTTTAATTCTGTCATTTGTTTATCCTCCGTTAAATATTAAAAAAAATATCCGAATAATTACCACAATTAACATCATTATTGCACTAAGAGACAATAACAATATTATTATTGGTGTTGGGTCGAATTCTATCATTTCACTACCTCATTTCATCTTAATCTCTTCAGCGAACAAATCGTCACTATCACGCTTATCCTCAACAACATCGTTATAATCCTTATACCACTGGTACAACATGTCAAGGTAGTAATCGTATATCCCAGTGTTCAACGTCTCACGCTGTTCATCGTACGAAAACAGGTAGATGAATGATGCGATACAGTTTATACTTTTCATATGCCTATCCTTAACATCCTTATACTTTTCTAAGGAACTGGACACGTGCTTATCATCTACTATCTTAAACCAGTTCTGTTTGTAATACTCGGCACTCTTGATGAAGTTAATGAACATGGTCTTAGTCTCTTCGCTTAAATCTTTAATCTGGTCATCTTTGAACTGGCTACCGTCCAGTTTACCGTCTGGTAATCTTAAAGGTAAGAACCTATCGTTTAAAGCTGCAGCGTTACTAAACATAAAGTCAAAGAAATCATCTTTGTCCTTATAATCTTCAATCCTGTTGTATAATACCACACAAGATAAACTGTCTACGTTGTACAACGGTTTAGTCTTATGCGCTACACTACCCGCACTACCTAGTGTTAGGGAAGTAAAGAACTGTCCTAATTGATACAACATACTACTGACTTCATCCCTAATCTCTTTCGGCAGATGTCCCATCTCATCTAACACCATAACCCCGTCCTGTGTGATACCTTTAGCAATCCCAGCCACAGTTCTCGGTCTGGTGATTACGTACGTCTTATCATACAAGTGGTTGATAGTGGCATAATAACTTGTCTTACCCCAACCAGGACACGCACTTATCCTGACTGCAATCCTGCCAAACCTAGCCGCCCATGCGATTATCTTGTACAGGGTATACTCGTCAGGTAGGGAATGTACGTTGTTATCCATAGTAATCATGTCCTGAAAACTGTAATGTTGTTCAGGTGTTATCTTGAAACTCCTGTACTGGTTAATCTTATGGACAACATCACCATTCTTCATATCCCTGATTTCTGTTTCTGTGACACGTATAGGGAACTTGTTAAGGTTATCCTTATCCTTATCATCCAGCATGTCAATGATATACTTCTTATTATCCTTAGTGAAGATATACCCTTGCATAGGTTTATACTCTTCTGTCTTGAACTCTACCAGTTTCGCAGTCTCGTGAGTGAGATGGTGTTTGTACAACAACGTCTCGTACATGACACTGCCAAACTTACTCAGCACACTAAAATTAAAGTTGTTCACCATTTTACATCCATCCCACTACAAGTTATTTTTACTTTGTTCTTACGATGATTAATATAACATAAGTTAAATATCTCTAACCAAATCTGTTTAAATCTTCGTTCTTGTTTTGTAAATGCAATCATATTACTTCCTCTTCAGTCTCAATAGCTTTCTTTTCCTCTTTAGGCGTTACTTTCTTCTTAGCTGGTGTCCTGTCAGACTTATACGCCCGCATCAGCCAATCATACTCAGTTGCAGCGTATGACCTGAACGTGACACATTTGAACGTGTTGTTATCGATGTCATGTTCCATCAAGTAATGTAAATGAAAGTAAGATTTACCGTACTTGACAGGTAGTTTAGACTCTTCCTTCTCATACCACTTACCTTCATCATCAGGCAACCTTAAAGCACTCATTCCTTCTTCCCCCTTAACCTTGAACACTTGGCAGATATTGTCCTGCACATGTCAAAGTTACTTAACATCTGGTCTACTACTTTAGTCCCGTCTTTCTCATTATTTAGCTTAAAGCACATGTCAGCCAGTTTTGCCATGTGCGGGTTTATAGCTATGTCGTCAAACACCTTTTCAATCTCGAACAGTTCTTCCTTAGTGAACGGACTGAACTCTTTTGGTTCTTTAACTTTATGCAGTTTCATTTGTCTTTACCTCCTTTCTTATCAAAATAAAAAACTACCTACCAAAAAGCTACTGAAATAAACTATGATTGTTGTAATTAATAAAAGTGTAGTGGTGTATTTCTCATTATCTGCAAGTGCTGAAAATAATAAAAATAATATAATCCACGATATACCTGTTAAAGTATAATAGATTGCAAAAAGATTCATTTTAAAACACCTTCCATTTATCAGTTAATATGTATTTACCTAGTCCTAATACAAGGTTAAATATAGTTCCCCATACGTATAAGTCTAGGTTTAGCTTTAAAGCAAACGTGATTAAATATATCCCGATGAAGTTGAACAGTAACCATATAATACCATACTTAATTAACGACACTATCCTTTTCTCGTGCTTGTCTATCCAAGAAAAGAATAACACATCCTCATTCATTTCTTCTCACCCATATACTTAATCAACATAGTGTCAAGCCTAGTTTCCAGTTCGTTAATCTTGGTAGACAGGTTGTATATCTCCTTCCTAATCTTCATACCATCCTGGACCTTACCTTCCCTATCACGTTTTAAATCATACTTTTGTTTCATTAAAGCAAACACCAGGTCTTGCTGTATCAGTTCAGTTTTCATCATTGTATTCCTTACCATTAGTTTCTACACCTCAAACAAATAAAATATCCTTCAACACCATCATACACATAATCCATCTCATGATGACAGTTATCACATTTAGGATTGGTTACACTCATCATTCATTACCTCGTATCTCCAACTCTTCATAACACAACACGCACAACTTAACCTTATCCTTCTGATACCATAGATAAGATGCTAAGTCAGCGTTGCAACAACTACACCTATTCTTCATCAGTTATCACCTACATCCTTGAAATCATGCCTGGACACACACTCAATCTCTTCAAACACTTCAATGCAATCCACCATCCTGACTATATCTTCATCACTGATGTCAGTGTCCATGTTATACACTCGCCTGAACGTCCCGCATTGAATGTTAAGCTGTTTCTTCATTTAATCCCAACTCCTTTTCATAATCAGTTAATTCTTTTGTTTGTTTCATCTTTCTTGCCTTGCTTTTTGTTTAAAGTATTTCTTTGTTAAAATAAAGGAAGGAGGATGAGGAATACTGTTTGCAGCGGTCTTCCCCATCCATCTCCTGAATACACCCCTAACCTTATCTATCAGCCCTCTTGCCTCTATCTGTTCTGGTTTAATAAGTAATGCAACCAGCATCAAGGATGAATTTGTTTCCATGTTACGATAAACTCGTTGTACAGTTTATCCAGTGTGTCACTGCTTATCGTCTTGCCCATGAACCCGTCCTGTTTCACCATGAACACTGTAAATTCAGGCTTATTCTCTACCATCTTCAAGACATACTCAGCATACTCAGGTTTCATCATCTGTGCGATTATCCCCCTGCCAATCGGGATTAAAGCATCTTCCATAGTCATGTTAAGTTTTAATTCTGGTGCTGTTGTTGCAGTCACTGGTATGTTAAGTGCTGGCGTTACTGGTTGTGTCTGTGTCTGTTGTTGTGGCACGTACGGTGCTGACTGGACATAAGCAAACACGTCACTTACCTTGCTGTATATACTTTTGTTACTATACTGCGGGTTTCTAGGGTTTGGTTGTTCATCTATTAAGAACGTGCCTTTAGTCCCGACTGGGTACATACTCCTGAAACTACTGGCATACACTAACCTACCGTCATTGGTAAGACATTTATACTTGTATATCGTGTACGGCTTACCACTCTTACCCATACCCTGTTTCATTTCCATCTCAAGGATGTTATATTGCTGTTCGCTAAATACCATTTTTGTTTACCTCCTATTACTTTCTAATCTAATACTTGCTTGATTTCCTGTGCTACAGGGTCAAACTCCCTTTCCATTAAAACCACATAGTTTCCAGGTTCAAGCGTTAAAGTGTTATGCTCTTCATGCACCAAATCAGTCTTTTGTTTCAATGAAACATATTTCTGTCCTAATGTCTCATAAACAGACAACTGTTTAATATTCAGTCTATGTTTATGCCCTGTTACCTCGCCAAGTGCCAAGATATTGTCTTTGTTAAGTTTTGCATCTTTCGGGATGTTATCTATTGGCTTAATCAATAAATCCCCATGCCTGTATAGTTCCATGTTCTTACGCCTCCATTTTCAATTTCATATACTCTTCTTCAGTTATGTTATGTTTCCATGCCATAGCCGAGTTTGCTTTTTCCATTTCATACGGCACAAAACTAATATATTCCCTGCCTGTGCTTGGGCAGTTATACCGTAACAGTTTCAGTTGTTTATTATTAATCAAGCCAGGTAATGAGTATAACTTTATCCCGTTCTTACCAGTGTCTAATAATATTGACTTGCTTTCTTTTAACAACTTATCAGTACCGTAATATTTCAACATAACATAACGCTGTTCAATGTTATTTATTGATACAAGTTCTTGGTATGTCAAAGATTTAGTCCTGAACTTTTCAAACAGTTCATAATCAATATACACACCATCAACATACGCTAGTTTATACCCATCTTCCCATTCAATAGCATAGTCTGTCAAGTTGTGCATGTTTCCTAAGTGGTTTCTTGATAATCTTAAAGGTAAAGGACAAACCACTACAAAATCTCTGCCTTGAACCATTGTATATTGGTTGTTTGATAAATAAGATTTATACTTGTTAAACAAAGTTTTCAAATTAGTAGGGATAGTTATAATATTATTATTTATAAAATAATCATAATAACTCATCCAACCAAACGAACCAATATCATTATAATAATTTGTAAAGTAAACTAATAATTTATTATTCTCTACTTTATTCTCTACTTCATTCTCTACTTCATTCCATACTTCATTCCTTACTTCATTCCATACTTTATTCCCTACTTTATTCTCTACTTCAGTCCCTACTTCATTCCCTACTTTATTCCTTACTTCATTCTCTACTTCATTCCATACTTCATTCCATACTTTATTCCTTACTTCATTCCATACTTCATTCCCTACTTCATTCCATACTTTAGTCCTTACTTCATTCTCTACTTCATTCCATACTTTATTCTCTACTTCATTCCCTACTTCATTCCCTACTTTATTCCTTACTTCATTCCATACTTTAGTCCCTACTTCATTCCATACTTCAGTCCCTACTTCATTCCCTACTTTATTCCTTACTTCATTCCATACTTTATTCCTTACTTCATTCCATACTTTAGTCCCTACTTTATTATTATACATCAAATTACAATAATATTGTATAGCTAAAGGACTTTTAACAAAAATTACTTTCGGTTTCTTTAACCCACAAAACTTGTGGAACCAAGTAACATCTTTAACAAACTTCTTTTCATCCATCCTTTCTAATTTATTCAATTTACTTATCCACTTTTCTTTAGTTAAACCCATTTGTTCTATTTGTTTTTCAGTTAGTTCAGTTATCATTTTAATCATTCCCTTTCATACTTCCTAACACGTTTAGGACCGTCAGTGTTCCATTCAATGAACTGGATATTTGTAAAATCCTGTGGGTCTATCCTAATTTTAGCAGTACACCCAACGCACAAGTTCAATCCCATATGCTTGAATCTAAGCAAAGGCGGGAACTGGCTTAAAGCAGTCTTGCATTTCTCGTTATCGCACAGTACCATTTACATCTTCACCTCTGTTGCGTTTAAATCTATCATGTTCAACTTCAACCCTTCCTGTGAGTTCCACGCTGGGACGTTAGCTTTAATCACGTCAGGACTTAGATTGTTTAAAGCTTTTAAAGCTGGTTGTGCGTTGCTGAAGTTTAAAGCACTGGTTACCTTCTCTCTAAGTTCAGGCGATACCAAAGGACTGGTAATCTCCTGTTCAACTTTCAAGCATACAGCGTGTAAGAACTTAACGTCTGATATGAACTCAGTAGTATTGTCAGGGATAAGTTTCTTGCCTGAATGACGCCAATCCTCTTTAACCTGTGTGATACACATACCTAGCCTGGCACCGTCTGAATATGACATCATGGTGTAACCCCCATCTTTTCCTGTGCGTATAACCTTAAAGCAATAGCATTGTCAATCCTGGCTTTAAAGCTGTCCATGTCAAGAAAGTTACCGTATACCTTGATACCGCCACCCTTTGCTGGTGTTCCTATCTCCAGACTGTCTGGGTTTTCCATTATAGATTTATTTACTGTTGTTGTTTCCATGTTTTCTTACCTCTCAATTTCATTAAAGCATACTGATATATAAATATTTATGAAGTGGATTATATAGTTTATCTTATATCTATTTCAATGATACTTTTATGTTCATAATCGTACCAAGTTTGCTTAAAGCAATATTGCAATGTTTACACATCATGTTTAACCATTCCTCCTTAAAGCTGTATAACCTAATCCGATTAAAGCAAAGATGATAAATAAATTGTCTGCCATTTTAATCATTATCCACTCTAGGCGCCACAAGCCAGTATAACCCTTTAATCTCAATCAATAACAGGTAATCCTGAGACATGTAAACAACCATATCCCCTTTTAAATCATCCTTGCTTAGAGATTTAAAGAAGTTATACAAGTATTCCACTGATACCTTAACGTCACAATCTAAGTATAACTCTTTAACCCCGTCAATCCTGAAAGTAACTTTTGGAAATATAGCCCAGTATTCGCTTAAAGTATCATTATCATTAACCTTTAAAGCGTATTTATTGAATTCCTTGTTCATGACCTTAACACTAGACACTTTAATTTTATGCAGGTAATCGACAAACCCTTTAAAGCTGGATACCTGGCAACCGAAACAAGAGTTAAAGCTAAACTTACTTTCTACTACTGAGCCGTCACTCTTCTTATATATATCATCAGACCAGGTAAAACCTAATAACCTATTATTGCTTAAACATACATTCGCAACATCCATATAATAACCACTTAAAGCTTTATTTATAGTTTCAACTTCTTCTTCCTTAACTGTGGTTTCTTCTACAATAGGCTTTATTTGCGATTCTGACAGGTTTATTGTGTTGCTGGTAATACCTATCTCGTTATTATCTGGTGCCTTAGATTCGCTTAAAGCAGCCGTTGCTATACTTACCTTTTCGCTTAAAACAGCGATATCTTTATTTATCTCTTCTATATTTTCCATGTTCTTACCTCTTATATATTTTATACTATTGGTTTATCTGTTAATATGTGTTTTATTGTTGATGGGTCTACATTCAAACGGTTTAAAGCGTTTAAATATATTTTCTCATCATCAATAAATAGGTCCTTATATACTATTTTTTCTTTTCCTGGACTCCATGCGCTTAAAGTTATATATTGGTTGTTATAACCCATTGATACCCATTTTAAAGGTTTTGCCATGGTTACAACCTATTAAACACTTGTTCTTTTAAAGTCTTTTGTGATACCTGGAAAACCTCAGCATAGTATTTAACAGCCTCATTAATAACCTTTTTTTTAAAGATACCTTCAGGATTATAAGAAGATTCTTTAATCATTTCTGCCATTAATTCAGCTAATGAACCTAAAAATATAACTTGTTGTTCTGGGTCCATCCTTGCGTCACATTCAGATATTAAAATGTTGTTTTCATATACCATTTTAAAACACTTCCTTTTATTTTATTCCTGATACAGACTTTTTAATATTAATTTTGTCTCTTCTGTTAATGTTGCGCTGTTTCTCTCACAATAATTTATTAAACTATCAAAAGACATAAACCTTTTATTATTCAGCTCGCTTAAATATAGATGGGCGTTTATGTCTGTATCTCCTATATTTTCTATAGGCTGAATAAGGTTTTTAACGTGGTCGTAATAATTGAAATAAGTATAAAATACTTGTTGTCCCGTCTCTTTTTCAGTCATTATTATAAACTGAGTCTTATTATAAGCTGTTAAAACCTCTTTTAATTGAGACATCTTAAAGTATACTGGTTTTGTGTAATAGTTTAAAATATACTCGCTTAAAACAGCCTGATAAGCTTTAATTAAAGCGTCTGATGTTAAAATTATACTTACATGCTTATTAAAGACTTTAAATTTAAAACTAGTCTCATCATAAGCAAGATTTAAACATAATTCTATAAATTGTTTAAAATCCTCTTTAATCTTATTTGTCTCTCTATCCTTATTATAATCCTCATATAACCCTCTTTTAATGGTTATTGCCTCTTTTGTGTTTAAATAAGCATCAACAAAGTTTTTTAATTCAATAAAACTTAATTTTAAATTGTCATGGTAACCAGCAATATTAAAATATTCCCTTGAGAAACTTATAAAACTAACGCTTAATTGAGCCTGTCGCTTTATTTTAGAGTCTTTAAAATAGTCTGATACTACTTTATAAGCTTCTTCCAAAGAGTAACACCCATTAAACTCTTTATGCCTTAAATTCAGGTTATACACGTTTAATTCTTTGGTTAACGTGCTTATATACTGGTTTATATTCCTCTTTTCTGTCTCGTATTCATCAATATAAAACCCGCTTTTCTTAAACTCATCTATAGCCTTTTTTAGTTCTGTTGTTGTTTTCATTTTATGCTTACCTCATTATATATTTTTATACCTTAATATCTCTTATTAACATTCCAATTAAACACATTGATAAAATCTTTTGTTGTCCTTTCTTCTTGCATAATACAAGAGAAACATTTAGTGTTAAGTGTTACACATTCATAACATAGTTTATTTAACCTTTCTTCTCTCATACTCTCACCTTGTTTTATTTGTTTAATCATGCTATTTAATATATGTATCTAGTATATAAACCTTTCTATGTTAATGTACATAAAATGTATACTGATTAATTCCTTTCTATAGTGTAAATAAATAAAATAACCCTATTTTATCAACAAATAACTACTTTTTTATGTTGTTGTTATTGTCATAATATAGTAATAAGTATTTATGGGTTTTTCTAAGTTACTTTTAGTTACTTTTAGTTACTTTTTACACAACATATTGTATACTTATATAACAACATACACAACATATTGTATATAAGGTTATTCCTAAGAAACTAACTACTTGTAAGACTAAATACCCTTGCTATAGTCTTTTAGTAAGTGACTGAAGGAATAACTATATAGCTGTAGTATCAACGGAAGCTATATAGTTATGACTGAAGGAATTAATTATATAATGATATATATATAATAAGTAATAATAACATACTGATAAGGATGTAGTAAGTTAATACCATAATCATATATAATCATACATAACCACATACTTATATACTACAATCTATATTAATCATTATATATGTTATCATGTGCATAACAGAATATATATGTTGCAACATATATATTCTAACATATGCACGGGGTAGGGGTTATTTTGTTATGTAGGTTTGTAGTAGTAAGTAGGGATATAAATTTTACATAATTTTTGACTTTTAGGGGTATTAAACAATTAATTTAATCAAGTAATAAGAAAGTAATTATATATAGTCCAATATATATATTCAAGAAGTTATATTTGTTAATGGCACCCCATCGTTAATATTATATAAGGTGTACTAAAGAACAAGTTACTACACATTCCATAAGAGATGGGTGCAATCAGTTCCGCAGGACTTATACTGGTTTAGTCATTGTGGGACTTCTCAACCACGATGATGGGCTACTACATCCATACCAGTTATTATTTTTCCTTCTTAAGCCTTAGTTATCAGCCGAGGTTATCGCATATGGAAAATGCCTGTTAGTCTTGTTTATGTGTTTCGCTTATCCTATTATACCAAGAAGTATTGATATCGTAATATATAAATCTTTCCTACTTAGTACTACGTAGTCTACTTAGAACTGAAGTACGGTGAATGAGTGACACAGAAATATTTAAATACTAGTTATACATTGTAATAAGAACTATGGGGGAATATGATAGTGATTCGTCTATGGTAAATGGTTCTTCTGACAACGATAACACTATTTCTACAAAAGATATTACAGACGAGTTGGACAAGGAATTGTCTAGCATGTCAGACAGTGAAAAGACGTTAAAAGGTATGGATTTAGGTTACAACTTAAAACCGAGACGGGACATCAAGAAATACGATATGATGAACAGGGACAGTTACAAGGACATGGCGCCGATAGTGGGTATGGATTACTTGGACATGATACTGAACAAGAAACAAGGTGAGTTAAAACAGAACCATAACTTGGTAGTGGAATGGGGTTGTGCCAAGTGTACGTTAAGAGGCACTGACGATTGTCCGTACGGTATCCAGACTGGCGAGAGACACGCTAACGGGTATTGTGAGGATAGGTTAGTGTACCATCTATTGAAGTTAAAGGTATGGGGTACGACTGAAGGGTTGCGGTATATCAGGAACATCAACATGGAGAAGATGGACGAGTTGGTTGAATATTACAGAAAGAAGTTCAACGATGTCAGGAAGGAGGGTAAGGTGACTGGTCAGGAGATAGCGATACTGAAGAACCTGATGAAACTGCAGAAGAACCTCCATGAGAGTATTGAGAACGCAATCAAACAGGATGAAGGTATCAAGATACAACACACAGACAGGGATTTGACGCCTACCGATTTAAACAGGATATTCCAGAGGGCGAACGAGAAGGTAGTGGATGTTACGCCAGAGGATGATACAGAATGAACGATACGCCAGAACCTAGTAACAAAGTTAAGTTAAAAGTGCCAAACGTAGCGTTTGTATGTGACGAGGATTTGGAACAGGATTACTGGCAGACCAAGATGGAGTATAGACAAGGTAAGAAAAGGATGACTGTGTTCATCCCGTACCATCACATGACACCGCAGACGTTTACGATATTCCGACCGTATTCCAGTAAGAAAGCTAGGAAAGCGTGGTGGATGGCTCATCATACTGGTATTGACAATCGATGGAACTTATGGCATGATACGTTCAAGAGAGGTATTTGGCATGTTCCGTTCAAGATTATTTCTAAACTATTTGGTAAGGTGATTAGGATATGATGACTAAGGAAAAGGTATTAGACCAGTTACAGAAGTTAGACGTTAGTGCTGAGTTGTTAGCTACCATCTCTGATATAGATAGTGTGCATTTCAACGGCAAGTTCAACTACGACAAGGAGTTCGGGAATATAAGGAAGAGTTACCAGTTAGGCAGTAACATGTTCAAGTTAGGCAGTCCTTTTATTAAGAAATACTTTTCCAGGCATGATTTGTTAGCTAGTGATGATAACATCAACCCAGACTATTGGAACGACCATATCTTTATTATGCGGAAGAGTTACCAGACAGCGTTCAAACACTGGTGCAGTTACATGTACAATGAGGGTTGTGACACTGACTTTCCGATGTTGAAAGGGAAGAAGAGGTATTCAGGCAGGGAAGGTTGTTACAACCATTATTACAATCTGTTAAGCCAGAGGAGTGTCAGGTTACTGATAGACTTAATCCAGACCATGATGTTAGAAGATACGATATACAGGGAACTGTTCAGTTTCTGGTTATTTGAACTGCAGTATGAGATGAACAAGAAGTTCAACCCAGAGATACAACAGGTGCACGTGTTATACACTAACGTCTTAGCCAACGACCAGAACTATTTGGCTATGCAACAGGTAGTGGGGAAGAGTAGAAGGATGAGTTCAGAGTTCCACACTGCGGCTAACGACAGGATACAGAAGGTAATGGACACGCAGAGGAAGAACGATGTATTATCGAACAAAAGCGATTAAAGAGGTTATAAAGATGAGTAAGTTGGTAGAACAGGGCAGGTTCATACGTGAGATGTTACCATGGAACATAAGCGAAGAGGTATGGGAACCGTACGTCATTGGTAGGATAGACGCGTTATGCGATTTCTTTAACATTACGGAGAACGAGATATCATGAAAGTACTAGGCAGACCAGTGACTAAGGATAGACTTATCAACGCATACGTCATATTCAACATGAGACAGGGCAGAGGTGCTGGGTACATTGACAGGTTCAGAGACTTGTTCATCTTAAGTTCCGCAGTCAAGATAATCTTTCCATGGATGACAGTGGCGATGATAATACCGTTGGGTTTAGCATGGTTAACCGCTACGTACATGATAGGATACATTGACGAGCATTACCTGAAGATATGGCAGATTGAACTTGAGAAGAACGCTACCTGGATTAACCCGTTCAACCAAAGGATAGACAAGAGGTTGAAAGAGATACATGGTAAGGTGAAATAAATGTGTTTTATACAGACATGGTTTAAAAAAATTATGTTAAAACAACCCGACATAAATAAAGACAATCACAGAAAAGATTGTGAATGTTGTAGTTGTAGGTTAGAATGAAACTGGATAAACATATCTTGTTATTGACTGCGATAATGGTGATATCTATAGTATTAATATTGAACAGTATCAAGCACAAAGATACTACAGAGAAACCGTATGACAGGATGATAGTGTTAGCCGACAGTTACCTGTACAACTCTACCATGAACATTGGTATGTTAGAACTTACGGATGATATGACTATAAGCCAGGTTAAGATATTGTACATGAAAGGTAAGAGTTACCCGTACTTCAGGGGTATGGTAGAACCGATGGTGGACAGGATATGCCAAGGATAAAAGGTGTTACGGTGTTCATGCACATCAACACTACCAATTACTCTCTAATCAAGACCAGACAAGATTATTTCGACAAGCATAAATGTTATCATTTCCAGAAACAATGTGGGATGTGCCATCAGGTGTACGTGTCCAGCAGGGAGAATAAACGGTTTTGTCCAGACTGTATCATCAAGTATCCTAGTTTAAAGAAAGAAGAGCCGAGAGAATGACAGACGATACTGATTATGCAGCGCAGTTCCAAGTGCCTAAGTACAAGTTAGATTATTCTAAGGTCATTGACAGGACACAGAAGGATTTGACAGTGTACAACACAAAGTTCAAGTTATGGGACGATGCTATGGCTAGGGGTTTAGTTACCAAGTACGAGGTACTAGGGACATTACTACGAGACCCGACCATTTACGCGTATGCTTTATACAAGGTAAAACATACCTGGTATCAGGACATGATAGCGTGTGACAGTCATCGATTCAAGATATTCGCTGCTGCGAACCAGATAGGAAAGTCTTATTTACTTAATACACAAGCAGTCAGAGATTTAGTGATTGACCATGGACATGCGTTCAACAGAGCAATCATATCCAAGTCATTACAACAGGCTAAGTACCAGATGAACAGGATTAGGAACATGCTGAGAAGCGGTAACATAAGGTGGGAAGAGGATAAAGGCAGTACTGACAACATCATGATATTATCGGTTGATATATTCGACACTAAAGGGTATAACAAGAACCCGAACGAGAAACAGAAACGACCGTACAAGTATACTAATTACTTGATACTGGCACCATGCACTGAAGGTGCTCTAGGTTACGATTTACACGCCATGGACTTGGACGAGTTTGACTGGTGGGACATTGACACCAAGACGTTCTTTTACCAGATAGCCCAGCCTAGAACGTACCAGACAGGCGGTAACATTACCATATTCAGCAATCCGAACGGTAGGGAAGGGTTCATGTACGAGTTATGGAACCAGATGTTACCAGCGTCAGGACCGTTCCCAGCCAGGTATAAATGGCATAGATACCAGTTCAACTACTGGGACAAGGAAAATCCAACCCAGAAAGAGTTTGACGAACTTACTGTTGGCATGACCAGGAGACAGGTAGAAAGTACACTGCTAGGTGAGTTCAGTACTAGCGAAGGTAGTTTCTTTACGTATGAAGAGATAAAGAGAACTGAAGATGTTAGTTTACAGGAAGCGCATGCGATAGGCAAACAAACGTTCTGGTTCCTTGACGTTGGTGCTAGTATAGACGCATCGGTATTGACAGGTTGTTACGTTGAACCTGACAAAGATAACGATTTGTTGAAACACGTGTACATGTTCAAGATACACGAGTACCCTATCGGGTATCCGCTTTACAGGGTAGCTGGGAGTTATTCTGATAATTTAGAGACTGACGGTTGGCATCATGAAAAGAGTGTCAAGGAATACTTACAGGAAGCTGGTATGGACGGGATTACACCTGTGTTTGGTTGTGACACGCAGAACAATAAAGGTATGGTTGGGTTGTTCAACGCTATTGGGATATATCCGTTAGAAGTGGTGTTCAGTGGTCCAGCTAAGGCAGGGTTCTATACTAAAGCCAAGTACTTTTTCGAGAAAGGGTTATTGCATAGGGTAGTTAATAAAGGGTTTGACTATCAGTTTAGTGTCATACAAGCCAAGAGAAGTCAGAGAGGGTATTTCATGTTTCATCACGAAAGAGAGTCTGACCATGACGATGTTTGTTTTGTAGCTGGGACTAAGATACTTACTAAGAGAGGACAGGTTAATATTGAGAATGTTACACCTTATGATTATGTAATGACTAGGAAAGGATATAAACGTGTTAAAGCAATCACAAGCAGAGACGCAGAAGTTATGAATAAGTTTGGTCTTACTGGCACTCCAGACCATCCTTTTATCTTAGCTAATGATAAAATAGAAAAGTTTAAAAACTTAAACGTATTCCACCCATTATACATATGGAACGAGAAACAATCATCTATAATGGTAAGAAGTATCACCGATATCCTCAATCAAAGAGGAGACATTTACGAGTCTATTTTTGGGCACATAAAGAATGGAAATCTTGTCCACAACCTTTACATAGAGACCTCTGGAAAGACAAATACGGAGAAATCCCAGAGAAACATGTTATCCATCACAAAGATGGGGATACCCTTAACAACTCAATTGAAAACCTTGAATGTGTTAAAAGAGAAATACACAACTCTAACCACATGCAAGAACTCATGCAAAACAAAGAATTTAGAGAACAAACAATTCAAAACGCTCTCAAATCACAACATCTTACGAAGGTATGGCATAAATCTTCAGAAGGTAGAGAATGGCATAAGAACCATTTTGCAGAGTCGTTGGGGAAAGTCCCTTATAGACAAATTAATTGTAAGGTCTGTGGAAAAGAGTTTAAAGCAAAAAAACAAAATGCAACCTTTTGTAGTCATACCTGTTACGAAAAACACAGATGGCAAATTTGTAAAAAGAGTTTACAACTTGCACGTGCAGGGTTGTCATGAATACTTTGCTAATAACATTCTAGTCCATAACTGTGACTCAACTGTAGGTTGTATCTGGTTAGCTGACGGTATGGTGACTGAACTAGGGTTAACAGTAGTTGATGGTAAAGGCACTACTTACAATTCCAGGACTGAAGGGAGTTATGACGCTTTGAAGAAGGTTGCTGCTGAGAACAAGACTGAACGGAAAGAACAGATGTTAGGTAATACTGTTCAGACATTGAAACAGTATAACAAGCAACAAGAGATATATAGTAGGTATGGGTAAAGGAGGAAAGAAAGAAAATGACTAAATGGGATAACAAAACAAAGAAAACCTTTACTGACGAGGAACGTCAGATAGTAGAACAAGTTAGGGAGTATAGGGAGAAACCTATGCTGGACAACGCTAAGAGTGTGTTTGTTGACATGGAAGCTGGTAACGGTATGTTCAACCAGTTGAAATGGAAAGTCGATGTCAAGATTAACACGATTAAAGAGTTCAAGAGACAGAAGGATAGGAACAAGGTACAGTTGATTGGCAGTATCTGGAAACACCTGGAAGGGTATCCTGATGTCAAGGCTACTAAAGAGGATTTGGAACTTGAGAACGAGAGGATTGACCTGATGATTAAGAACGCAGTATCTATCGGTGGTGACAGTGTGAAAGGTATATTATCCAACATGATAAGTTATATCGGGACTAAACGCCTGGATAAGAAAGATATCTGTACGATGGAACAGTACGAGGAATACGTAAAAACGATAAACGAAAAACTAGTTACCATGTTAGGTTATGGTGTGGTATGACCAAGACTGTCGAGATAAGAAGTATCAGGAACGATAAGTTTAGCACTGACAAAATCAAGGCTAGATGGTTCCTTTTTTGGTACAATATCAAAAAGTTTTTAAATTATGTTACCGATACTTACTGGTATCATGCTAAATTATACTTCATTGAACAATGGAATACCTATCAATTCCTATCGAAGATTCTTTGGGTTCTTAACGCAATCCTCAACGGTCTCATGGTATGGTACACCTTCACATATTTCGGAAACATCTTGTCTTACACCTTCCTTATTATCCTCGTGGAACATTACATTCCATGGTTAGTAGGTGTAATCAAGAAAGGGTGAACTGAACAATGCAAGATTTTTTTGGTGGGTTATTAAGGAATTCGCTTCCTAACAAAGGAGAAAGACCGTTCATAAACCAAGTCTTTATCACTAGCGGTGGCAGGTTTAGTTCGTACACTAACTATTTTACTGGGTTTACGTTCAGACGGTTTTGGCAGTGGTTCAGGACAAGACCTGAGTTATATTCTATATTATCCATACCAGTGAATGATACTATTGGTGCGCATATTGAGTTTACAGATTTAGACGGTATGCCATTGAAGGCTAAGAAACGTAACATGGTCCAGAAGTTCTGGGATGATAACCAGATGAAACAGGTCATGAAAGGGATTGAGTTTGACTGTTTATTGACAGGTAACGGTTTCGGTTGGATAGGCAGGATACCTGACGATGTTATCGAGAAAGAACTTGACAAGCTTATCGGGCTGAAACATAAAGAAAGTGGTATGACTAAAGAGATGTTAAAGTTCAAGGTTAAACAGATGATTAAGTATAACTCTGGCATGCCTAAAAGCGATTATAACCAGTATTACAAGCTAAGCAACGACGTTGACGATGACTTGTCTGGACCGAAAGCTTATATGCAGATACCAGCTTCTACCATGGACATCATATCAAACGCATACGAAGTCCAGTATTATGTCCAGAGAGTTGGCGGTAAGGAACAAAGGTTTGACAAGAACGAGATTATCCATTTCATACTAGAAAGGTTAGACGGTAGGGTGGAAGGGTTTACGCCAATCTCCACAATGGTAGCCGAGATGTTCTTAATCCAAATGATTAAGGATAACATGATAGCGTTCTTCGAGAATGGCGGTCATCCTAGTAAGATATACAGTTTGCCTGATGTCAAGACAGTGGGAGACCCGAACTATAAACGTATCGTTGACATCTTATCTGAGAGTAAGACTGTACTGAACTCTAACGGTTCAATCATATACCCAGGAAAGATAGACGTTAACGATTTAGGTGCTTTACCGAAAGATATGGAATATAAAGATTTAGCGATGTACGTGTTATCCAACATGGCATTTGCATATGAGATACCAACATCCAGACTACCGTTCCTATTATCAGGGAGCGGCGGTGCGGTTAACAAAGGCGGTACAGCAGGACTATCTGATGTCGGGTATTGGAAAAGGATAGAGAACAGACAGAACTATCTTGAAGATACGTACAATAGATGGTTGTTCAAGTCTATGGGTGTCAAGATGAAGATACCAAGTGGAAACAAACAGGATAAGATTAGGGATACACAAGCTAGGGTGCAACAGTATGACAGTGTTGACAAACTACAGAACATCCTGATGCGTGGTGGTATCCAGTTAAAGAACGATAGTTTGTTCAAGTTACTAGACTTAGGCGATGACGATGTTGACGTTCTTACTGCAGACCAGATAATGGCTAACCCGATGATGGGTATGGGTGGTATGCCGCCAACAGGTACATCAAGACAGAATGGGTTGAACACCATGCAGACTCTTAACGGTCAGCCTAGCGTTGACAAGAGTGTACAGAAACAAGAGACTGCCAGTAACGGTGGTGTGTACAAGGAACAGGAACAACAGGAAGATGAGTATAGGAAGAAAGAGTTGGATATTAAAGAACGTGAGATTGGTTTGATGTTGCGTGAGAAGAACGAAGAACTTATCAAGAAACAGACTGAACTTGTTAAGAAGGAAGAAGAGTTCATAAAACGCAAGTTAGATTTGATTAAAAAGTTAGAGGGGGAGATAGATGGTTGAAGAGTATAGTTTATATTACGACCAGGACAAGACCAAGAAGGTAGGCGAGTATCTTGAATTCCCAGTAGTTGACGCAGGGACTAACGAAGTGTTCAGACTATTCATACAGAACAATGTTGGTGTACCGTTAAACCTTAACGTGACATTGATAGGCAAGTCTGTACGGTTAATGAGATATCCACAGGTGTTGAAAGCTAAAGAGACTGGAGAACTGGCGATTGAAGTCAAGACCAAGATTACCCAGACTGCGCCTGAAGGGATTAACGCACAGCTAGATATCAAGACGGAGTTTGTGATGTAACATGAGTGAAAGCTATATCCAGATGCCTGCAGACGGTACAGGTAAGAAGTTAAGGACAGTTAACAGGACCATTGACGGGAACTCTGTTCATGAAGAAGTTATCATTGACAGGACATTTCTATTTGACCAGATGATTGACGATGCTGATGGTGACGGTACGGTTATCTATGTTGGATATGCCGAACCAGGCAGTGCTACAAGTAGTGCTGTGTGGCAGATTACCAGGAAGAAGATGAGTGGGAACGTTACCATGTTACGGTTTGCAGATTCAAGTACGTTGTTCAATAAAGTATGGAATAATCGAGCAAGTTATGATTTTGTTGAAGCATAGAGGTCAAAATGGAACAAGAAGGTAAAGAGATATTTGAGTATTCTGTATTCGGAAGTCCTCAACAGAAGATAGGGAACTTTACACAAACAAAGTTGGGTGGTTTCAATGCTTGAAATCAACAAAATACATCAAGGAGATTGCCTTATTCTGATGAAAGATATTCCTGAAAAGTCTATAAACCTTATATTGTGTGATTTGCCCTATGGGGTTACACAGAATGTAGAAGATAAGATTATTGATATGTATAAATTATGGGAACAATATAACAGAATACTAAAAGAAGATGGAGTTATTGTTTTAACCTCACAATTCCCATTTACTATTGATTTAATAAATAGCAATAGAAAAATGTTCAAGTATGACTTGATTTGGAACAAAGTATTAACAAGTGGTTTTCTTAATGCAAATCGTATGCCTTTGAGAGTTCACGAACATATATTGGTATTTTACAACAAACTTGGAACTTACAATCCTCAAAAGACATTAGGTAATAAGAATCATTCAAAAGGCAAAGAGAAGAAAAATGCCAATAATAATTATGGAGTATTCGGATTTGTAGATAATAAAAATGTTCTTGGTGATTTAAAACATCCTCAATCAATAATAACCATTCAGAAAGCACATCCAAGTGTTGCTTTACACAGAACAGAAAAACCAGTAGAACTCTCAGAATATCTGATTAAGACATATACTGACGAAGAAGATATTGTTCTTGATAATTGTATTGGTTCTGGATGGACTGCAGTAGCTTGTGTAAAAACTAATAGGAAATTTATAGGTATTGAATTAAGACAAGATTTTGTAGATATATGTAACAAAAGAATAATGGAGGTAAAGTCAGGATGTAATGCTAACGACGACGGCATTCTTCCCAATAATAATAGTGGTGTAAATACAAACATTTAAATATAAGTTACACTACTCATATAATGGTGATAAAATATGGAAAACTTAAAAACAATAAATGAATTGTCTAAACCTGAAAACATAGGATATATTTCAACAAGTAAATTAAAACAAGAAGCAATTAAATGGATTAAAGAATTAAAAAAACTGGCAAATGTCCAAAATTTAGCTGATATGAGAGTTCAAGCTTGGAGTTCAGAATCAAAAAAAATGTTGGGTGCTGAGCAATGGGAGTGTGTTAAAAAAGCAGAATTTGATTTAGCATATTCTGAAATGAAAAATTTGGAGTCTCAAATAATTTGGATAAAACATTTTTTTAATATAACAGACGAGGATTTACAATGATAACAGCAAAAGAAAAAGCAATTGAATGGTTAAAAAGTGAAGCCAAGTGTCATAAATCAGCTGATACTTATGATACTGTTGATAATAGTTTTGCAGAAGATATTGACTATGCGATTGATAAAGCAATATTAGAACGAACAAAAGAGATAATTACATTAATATCAAAAGCAAGTTTAGATGCGAATTTCCGATGGCAAGGGAGTAAAACATCAGAAGAAAGAAATGTCCACAGGGGTGCTCAGTATGCTTTTGAAAGTCTTATTAAGGAGTTACAATGATAACTAAAAACTATCTTGCGGGATTCATTGATGGAGAAGGAAGCATAGCCATCTACAAGCATAAAGACACAAGAACACAGAAAGGATACACCTTGCATCCACACTTTGAGATAGCAAATACGAATGAAGAAGTCCTAAAAGCAATAAAAGAAGTAATTGGTGGAAAGCTAAAAATCAAGCCAAAGTATAAAGGATGTAAGAATGTTTATTATGTTGAATTTCAAGACTATGAACAAATCAAGAAAGCGTTAATTATTGTTTCACCATTTCTGATAATAAAACAGAAACAAGCTAAACTAATGATTGAGTTCTGCACCAGTAGAATAAAAAGTCAAGGTAAGAAATACTCTGAAAGGGATTATGAGATAGCCAACATATTTTCAACAATAAACAAACGAGGTGAAAGGTCGGATAAATTATTGGGTATCCTGCCTAACGAATTATGAGAAAGGAACTGTCTTATCTGGTGATTGCGTTATTCTTACTTATTAACGTGTCTGCGTACGTTACGGTGTACAACCCGTACACAGCCAAGAACGATTATGTTAATTATATAAGCACAAGCACGCAAGTTCCTATGATGCCTGCGGATAACACGTCTATATGGACAGCGATTGGTAATAGGGTTATCAATGGAACTATAAAGAACATATTCAATCAGACACTAAACACGACAAGCACAGTAACTTTTGACAATATAACTACAAACGGATACTTTATAGGACAACCACTTATGGGAATGTTAGGTAGTGGTATAATCCAAAGCACAAGCGTAAATGCGTTAAGTGAAGTTAATGTCACCTGTTTAGGTCTTACCTGTTCATACAATGCGTTTATAGTCAGGTTGGTTAGTGTGACAAGCAGTTCAGCAACTAAATACTGTTCAGTTCCAGCAGGGAGTAAAGTAGTCACTAACAACGCACACAACGTATTGTATATTGATAGTAACTGTAATGTTGTTGCAACTACAATCACGACATGGTTTTCAACTTTGATAACATCAGGTTCACAATGGGATTTTGGAAACATGGTTTGTTATAATAACGCATGTGAAATTGTGAATGGGATTGGTCTTGAACAAAGAAGGATGATGAAACAAAGGATACTGAACTTCTATAAAAACCATTTGTCTGTGACAAGCGGATATTCTAAGACAACAGACGTGTTTCCTAATTTTAACATAAGTTCTGGAAACTATATTTATTTAATGGATGTTGTTGAAACGCCTAATAAGGTTGTCGGTTCAGCCAATAGTGTTGAAGTTATATATCCTAATGGAACAGGGAATTGGGTTCACGTTGACCAAAACACCATGAACTTTTCAACGTGCCAAGACGGAACGAGTGAGGTTGTATGCTCACCCACTAACAGATGGAGAAGGGTATTCTTCTTTATGATAGGGTATAATGACACAACAGACGCTAGTGGTGTTCATCAGTTACTAGCAAGTCAGAATTTAAATTATAACTCAGAAGCGTTGTGTTTAGACACTGTAACAAACCCGATAACTTATACTCTTCCATCATATTACACATCAGCGGCAGTTCCGTTATACGCTTACTGTGTAAGACCAACAGATAGTGTATGGTCAGCAACAGGATGGATAGATTTAAGGACAGTTAAAGCTGGTTCATCCACAGCATCCAGCACAGGAAATTTTGTTCCGTATGCAGGTGCAACTCAAGGAGTGGATATAAACGGGTTTACATTTACTGCTGGTAGTGTTGTTGCAACATCATTCAACGGTACATTATACGGTGTTTGGAATGGTTCATCATTGTATTCTGAACTTTCATTAGTCCAGAATACAAATACGAGTATCTGGACAGGGATTAACAATAGAATAATAAATGCAACAAACACAGTGATATGTACAGGCACAGATAAGTTATATGGTGTAACAATAAGAAATGGTGTGTTAAATTCAACATGCCAAGCAGACTCAACTGGAACTGGTGGTGGTGTAGCTGGTGGGTGGCAGAACGATAGTATGACAACCACAACAACATTTAATATCAGTGATAACCAGACATCAGGGTTTATTGCTATGGGCACACAATGGAAGATTAAATGGAATACAACACATTTATGTATTGGTAATTCAACATTTTGTGGGTGAACTGAACAATGAAAGAATTATTAAATATATTAATTGGTATTTTTAAAAATAAGATTTGTTATAATTGTTTACATAAAATAAATAATTGTTATTGTTATGGTGAATAAATGAAAAAAACAATATTATTATTTTTTATCATGTGTATTTTATCTATGATTAATGTGGTTTCTTTAACTGAAAACCAAACTAATAATTTAGATTATACAAATACACAGTCTCAATCTAATAAATGGGGTATGGAAATTAAAGTTGGTTTGATATCTTTTAACATCACAGCAATATATAAAAACGCTACTTCTGGTGCGACTAGATGTTTCTTACATTCTAATAATAGTCCATATAATGGTGCCAATCTTTCTTGGGGAACATACTCAGGAAATAAATGTGCTATAAATTATCAGTTAAACGCCAGTACGCATTATGTGGTGTCAGATGATAATGTTGCTGCGTCTTTTAATGAAAAATATAGAACAGCATCACCAGGATTTCCTATAAATAATACTTATATACAATGGACAAGAGCAGTTAATTTTGGTGCTTCTCCCTGGAACTTTTATACTACAGAAGCTAACGAGATAACAGGTATTGAAATACTTATTCCTGGTGGGAGTATTGTATTAGATGGACCAATATCAAATACTTATACAGGGAACACAACACCAAAATTTACATTTATACCTAGTAACATTAATAGAGTTGATTTAATAATAAATGATTCAAGGTATGGTAATGTTACTAATCCAACAGATATAATTAATAGTTCTATAATTGCTAATAGTTCTTTAACAATAGGAAGAGAATATATATGGAGATTAGATTATAACTCGACAGACGGGTTTTCTTATAGTTCTGAAAATAGAACGTTCTTTCTAGCTGGTGAATATCCAGTATTAGCAGGTTTTTCTATACAAAACGCTTGTTATGTTACAATGGCTAACAACGGATATTATATAGGTAAGTAACCATGTTAATACCAGTCATGCGGTCAATGTGGACAGACGAAGTAACTACAACTAAACTAGGTGCAGGTAGTAAACCTAAGTTCTTAAGACCGCAGTCTATGATGTATCGTGAACATCATAAATACCTGTTCAACATCCAAGTCAAGTATAACTATGAATACAAATACACGCTTATCTTCCCTGTCAAGTACATCTCTGACAAGGAACGGAAGATAGGGTTCAGGCTAAACAAACATAAAGAGTTTAGGCTTGTCCAACCAATACATTATACCAGGATTGAACAGAAAGAAGGTAAGGTGAAACTTACCCATGTCAGGTTGAAAGAGTATTTAGACGCTATATTTTAAAGACTAGTCTAGGGAAAGGTTTGGCTTACCTCTCTCCTGCCCTTGACTATAAACATAGATGGAAGGAACAAGAAGTCACCCCCTATCACACACGAGTTCTATATCCTTCCATCTATATTTTCTAACATACATATCAAAAACTTTATAAATTGTGAAACCTATACTTCCAACCATGGCTGAAGATAAAGAAGCGGTTATCATGAAGATTAAGTCGAGTTTACAGAAAAAACATCCGACTTGGGATGACGACAAAGTTAAAGAGACAGCTATCAAGATTTACAATTCTAGGAACAAGGCTAAAGAGAATACCAGGCGTAAAGAACTGGATATTAAAGATAAAGAGACTAGGGTGTTCGGGTTTATCAGGAGCACGTACCCAGACCTGGAAGGCGAGGTCAGTCCTAAAGAGACATTAGACGCTTGGGCTAACCAGATTAACGAGTATCCAGACATGAACAATTTTAGTGCTATGGGCGATTACCACCATGACAGGACTGACAAACATCTAGTGTCGGTTGCTGAGTATGCTGAGGTTATCCCGATAGATAATAATAATTACGGGTTATGGGTGTCAGATTTCGTGAATGAAGTTCATCCAGATTTTAACGTGATTAAAGAAGAACTGGGGAATGGCATGTTACCTGCATACTCTGTGGAGTTTGATTCAAGAGGTATGCAAGGGAATGTCATTACACCAGATTGTAAGTTATGGGGATACGCCCATGCATCAAGACCAGTTGACACTCACGCAGTTAAGACACGTGATAAGGAAGAACGTCATAAAGTCATAGATATCATATATAAAGAAGATAAGGAGGGTAATATGGAAAATAAGGAAGAAGTTGTTATTGTCCAGACCAACACCATCCCTGCTGTTCCTACAGGTCCTAACAAGTGCCTGGTATGCGGAAAACAATATACAGGTGATAAGTGTATGGAATGTGATAAACAGAAACTGGAGACGCAAGGTGTCCAGATGGTTCCTGAGACTAAAGAAGTCAAACAGGAAGAAGTTAAGATAGAAGTTAAAGAAGAGAAAGTAGTTGAAGAGATAGCTGTCAAACTTAAAGAAGCGGTTGCTGATGTTGTCCCGCCTAATAAGGTTTTGATTAAAACCAAAGAAACGGAGGATGAAGAAACAATGGAAGAATTACCATTGAAGCTTAAAGAAATGAAATCCGCAGTTGAGAAGAAGGACTGGATGTCTTTCAAGGAAGCTGGGATGAATTACATTAAGCAGAAAGAAGTAGACGAGAAACTAAGTGAGCAGTTCGCTACATACGGAATACCACTTAGAACGACAATGAAAATGAAATGTGTAGGTAACAAACTTCAGATAACTGAAGGTCCAGAACTTAAGTTCAAAGACATACTTAACACAGGCACAAACCCAGGAGCATACACAGAATCTCCAGTAGAGTTTGCAGATTTGTTCCAGCCAGGTATAGTTGACACGTTCAACAACCAGACAGGACTGCTAGACGCTATTAAGAAAGTTGATATTATACCAGGCGGAGCATATTACGGTTTCACAACCAAGATAGCTAGAAACGCAAGTGCAGCGTTCTTTGACCCTGATGATGTCTCAGTGACCACAGGTTTCATTGACAAGCTTAAACTAAGACAAGAGATTAAAGTGCTTAGGATTGGAGTCAGTGTTGCAGATTACACACTATACCATGCCAGAGCATCGTTAGGAGACTTGTTCGCACTTGAAGTACAATCATCTATGAACGACCTTATGGTTGCAATAGGTACAGCATTGTACACTGAAAGCGTAGGCGCAGACGGGACAAATGCGTTCCTTGGACTTGAAGCAGTAGCTGACAGTGCAGGTAACACATCAATGTACGGTAAGACAAGAAGTGCAGCAAACAGGCTATCACCTGACTCAGCAGCTTTAACACTTACCACAGTAGGCGGTGCGTTATCAGAAGCAGCACTAAGGCTTGGCATTGACAATTTGTTACAACAGGGTTCCAGGCTTGAAGATATCAGGATTGTAACCTCGCCTAAAGGTAGGAGTTATCTGTTCAACTTGTTAGACGGTACAATATACTACCAGTCACAACAGGCAACAGCTAGACCAGCACTAGGGTTTAACAGGTTTGTAGCACCAGCATATGACGGTATACCAATTGTAGTAGACCCATTATGTTCATCTACACTTGCCACAATCGGTTCAACAACAGCTTGTGTTTACATCATAGACATAAGTGAAGAGAGTGGATTTGTCTTAGGAATGAGCAAACCACCACAACTGACAGGACTTGCAAAAGTATCCGCAGCAACTTCAGCTTACATTGAGATGTACGGAACAACTGTGTATAAGAAACCAAGAAACATACACCTCTTGGATAATGTAACAAGTTAAGGAGGGAATGAAAAATGGCAACAGCATACACAACTTATGACAAGTTATACCTGAAACAGGAAGGAGAGTTCCTTATGGGTGTAGTTCATTTTAACAGGATGAACGCTACTGTCTCTGACACATTCGACATGTCTTATGTAGTCCCAGACAGCATGAAGGTAATCAACCTAGTAGGTATTGACCACGCATCTACTGTTACAGGACCTGTCCAGGCAACTGGTACAACCACAATAACAGTATCATCGTATGTAGGAACATCGCTTGTAGTATCAACAGGAGTAGTTACATTTGCAAGTGCAGCAGATAGTACAGACTTCTATCTGATGTTTACAGCACTACAATAAGGTCAAACGAATATATTTTTTTTTATTTTTTTTATTAAAGACAAACAATTAATCAACTAACGGATGGTGATGTGAAAATGACATTAAATACAAATACTAGCGTTCTAGTCCTTACTACTACAACTACAATCAGGGCAGCAGGTAAATACGGTTACACTTGCATATCAAACCTTGGCATCAGCGATATCTTTTTATCAATAGGAGACAGTGCGGTTATCAATACAGGTATCAGGCTTGGCAGTCCGTTATCTGCACATTCCGCAGCAACAAGCAGGATAGAGTTCAAGAATGATAATAAGTGTTATGAAGTTATCAACGGTGTAGCTGCTAACACCACAACAACAGTAGCAATATTCTACAGGTGAAACTAAAATGGTATACAAAATAACTAAACTAGGTACAGATTATAAGATTGGCGATATGGTTCCTGACGAGGTTGGGGATGTTTGGGAACAGATGGGATACGCTGTCAAACACTGGGTTAAAATCACTGATGACAAGCCTAAGGTTGTTGAAACACCAAAACCTGTTGTCAAGGTTGAAATACCAGTCCCGCCACCAGCACCAGTTAAGAAACCTTCCAGGTGGGGGAAGAAGTAAATGGATTTGTTATTCCCTTTTATTTTATTAGGGTTTGGCATAATGAAATGGTGGTGAATAGAAGATGGTATATGTAACTACGTTAGAATTCAACAGATGGCTTAATACTATGGACGATGTTCCAAACTGGGCTACAGGCACAACTCCTTCTTTAAACTATGAGAACGTAGGTACTGGTGTCACTACAACCACCACGCATTACTTAGATTTTAAGAACGTAATCAGTGGTAGTTTATCGTTGAAATACGGTAGCAACGAACAGACAGCTACAGCATTAACCGAGACTACCGATTATACAGTTGACTTGGATAAAGGTAAGATTAGCCTTACCACCACAACAACCACAGTAGGCAGTAACATATACGCCACGTACAAGTACAACACGTTCGGATTTACCGATACCATGTTGCGTGAGTATCTGGATAAAGCCCAGACTTGGGTTGACAACCAGACCAACACGCATTTTGTAGATTTAACCACTGACGTTGACGGTGATAACTTTGAAGTTGTCAGTAAAGAGAAACATGATGGTAAGGGACAGTTTAGACGGTATTACTACCTTCTACACTATCCAGTCCCAGACGTGAACTCTGCACTAGCACAATCGTTAACCAGTACAAGCACAGTGATGTACCTGAACTCTATAGGTGGGTTTGCCACTACAGGGACAGGCAGTATCGAGAACGAACAGATTACATGGTCAGGAGTATCAACTGGCACTACAAGTTTAACAGGACTGACTAGAGGTGCTAACAGTTCCACTGCAGCAGCGCATACCGCAACCACAACATTCTCATGGTTTGTCTGTGAACGGAGCAGGAACGACGAAGGTGAAGTGGTTAGTTACGACACTCTAGCTAGGGACATTGATTACGTGTTACAGTTTGAAGATGGCAGGGTGAAGTTGTTACAACCAACATTCTCACCATTGGTAGCCAGGACAACATTACAGATACAACCGTTGAAAGATGTGCCAGACAGGGTAAGGTTCAGTTACCCGTACGGATGGAGTGAACTGCCACAGGATATCAAGAGATGTACCATGATGATAGCGGCTAAGGATTTAATGCACTCTGCAGGTAGAAGGAGTACACTTGACGGTAAGACAGCGTTCCAACCTAACATGCTAGACATTGACAAGGACTGGATTGACGAAAGTTTAGCTAATTATAGAAGTCCAAGAGCAGTATATCTATAAAAAAAGAAATTAAATTATTTTTTATTCTTTTGGTTCTATTCCCATTTCTAAGGATAGGATTTCATTATATTCTTTACAATATGTATGTGAATAAAAAGCAACGCCTAACTGGAACAGAACTGATATTGCAATAGATTTGAACATTAAAGATAATGCTATACCCACACCCCATGATAAGAACATAAACGACCATTTCTTACAATATGCAAGTCCAGCACCTAGTATCAGTAGTGATAACACTACAGCAATCCAATCCTTTTTCATCTTTTTCTCATACAACGCAAGAGTTATCTTGCTTGGTTTCTTACTCATTTTTTATTCCTCCAGATATTCTTCCAATTTATATATTTCTTTATTGAATTTGATATGATTTTTTATCTTGTTATGATACGAGTCATCTATAATACCAACAAAATATCGTATCCTACCACGTTGAGATTTCTTACCTTGAGATTTCATCCTAGCATCTGTAATCCTATCATATCTTTCAACCATCTTGATAAGAACACCGATATTTATTGGTGCTTCATCAGTAGTTTTATATCTTCGTATAATTAAAGCAGAAATTTTAGAAAATAAGTTAAGTGATACACTAACTTGACAATCTTTAGGTTGAAGTTCGCCAATAAACTGTTCACAATAAAAATCTGACCTTCCTAGTAAGACTACAGGATTATTTTCATAATAACCATCTTCAATATCATATTTATTGAATATAAAGAAGTTCCATCCTTTCTTGATATTAAAAGGTTTAGCACTCATCTTAACTTGTTTATCAGAATGTATTTTAGCAGCTTGAGTTATTTTATCTGTTACTATATCTTCCATTTGTTCCACTCTCCACTTTATTTCCACGAACTATATTATTGGTATTGATTAACTCTTCTCCTTTATCAGTCATAAGTTTAAGGATATTACCTTCCTTAGCAAGAAGAATACCTTGCTTCTTAACAACTTTATAACCCTTATCATCGTAGATAAAGGAATATTCACTTCCAACTTCAAACATTGTTTCCATCCACATCCACCATCCATAAGATACTAAGTTTTTTAATGCTATTCTAAGGCTAAATAATTGGAATATATATTAAGTATATAAATCTTTCTATTTTGTGCTTGAATCAGAAATAATATGGAGTATAGTATAGAAGTATAATGGAGATAGGGTAGTATGGTATATACCTTACCAACCACATATACTAAGAGGTAATGCTATTCTAAGGCATAGGCTAATGCTTTAGCGTTAGCTAAGGCTACAAATATCTAGTTCAATTTTATAGTTTAATTCCATAGTTCAAATAAATAGTTCAATTATATATTGTCCATATGGAAAAGAATTCAAATGGGAAAACTTTATAAATTGTGATACCAATACTTACAGTTAAGTCCAAGCTATCATGTTGTTGCTGGTGTGGATTGATTGGCAGTTATCTCTCTGCGGAGAGTGTATAGACTGAGGTCAATATGACATCCACAAGTATAACAACTAGACTAAACATCGAAAGTTCTCCTTATGAAAGTATTTTTACTTTGATAGACACACGTTCAAACATTTCTGACCCGAGAGACCCAGTAGGCAACGGTGCTAGGAAGTTCGTGTACGATGTAGACCCGTTAGAATTAGGGCTAGGGTTTGAACATATGCCGTACATAGTGTTCGAGTTACCGCAACAGATAGACTTTTCTAATGAAAGTGTGGATGGGACTACCAAGTTCATCACATGGAAACACAGGATAATCGTGAGACAATCTAGGGATGGCAGTAGCAAGTATTCGCACGACACAGGCAGGACAGACAGTCTAAGCATAGGCAACAATTTACAATCGTTCTTCAACAGCATGAGCATAAGACAACAGTTACGGAATTTAAAGATTGAGAATATCAGGTTCAAGAAGATAAGTTTTGAGATGCAGGTATTAGAACAGGAGTACGTGTATACAAACGTGTACGAACTTACTTACAAGAACAGACTGACAACGGGTGTATGGTGAGTATGGAACCGCAGATAATCTATACTGACTTGAACAAGGTTGACAAGTTAGTTGAGAATTTAAGGGTTAACGTCCCAGACAAAGTATACCAAGCCACGTTAAACTTTGGTGATGACGTTGCTGGGAATATCAAGGTTGTGTTTGTAAGCAAGGGAACTGCATCGCCAAGGGGACAACTAGCCGACCAGATTAGGGCTAGGGGTACATATCCGAAACAGGTTGAAGTCACATTACCGTTCAAAGCTGCGATGATAGACCACCAGACACCGCATTATGTTGGGTTGAACCATCATCCTAATATGAGAGGATGGGTTAAGAAACATTACGGGACTAGGTTAAGGGGTGGGTTATCCAACATAAGATGGAAACCATCCAGAAAGAGAACAGCAAGTGAAGAGCCAGTTGGTATGATATACGTAACCCCAGACCCGTTTGTCGGGGAAGCGTTCAGAGGTGTGTACCCTAGATTTGAAGGCATGTTGAAAAGTGCTTCACAGGAAGCGATTGAAAAGAGTATAGTATAAAACAAGGAGATGATGAAACAATGGCAGATTACCCTGACGCATGGAGCGAGTTTTGCAGGATAGGTATAATGAAGAAAGGTGGGACAGCGTACCAATGGTGTGCTAAGACCGAAGATATCACAGCTATGGACTGGGGTGAGAAAGCGATTGAGACTATCCCAACGGTATGCGGTGCTAACATAGTCAAGACAATCCCAATGACTAAGGAGAGTATGACTTTAAAGATGTACCCAGTAAGTGCAAGTCTATACACAACAAGCACAGTACAGGGACCAGTACAATGGTTTCATCCGCAAGGTACTGACGACCTTACAAGTCCGATTGCAGTGTCCAGCACAACAACCAGGAACAAGCACAGGATTGTATTGTTATGGGCAGAGACATTACCAGCCGCAGCAGAGACAGTACCTTCAAGCGGTGCAGCGTATAGAATCCAGATATTCAACGCATACATGACCAAGTACAAACCAGACTTCAGTGATAAGATACTGAGTGCTGAGGTTACGTTTGAATGGGCGCCATTTGACGCTAACGGCAACGCTAACAAGTACGAAGAGTCAACTGACGGCACAGTACTACCAGCAGTTACTGCATACGCT